>JAESGR010000020.1_pt1 | contig 265025 bp, 280 predicted proteins | sample 9269771 | NCBI WGS metagenome assembly JAESGR01 (sample SAMN15739572, study PRJNA653492) | algae metagenome | isolation source: Chroococcus sp. CMT-3BRIN-NPC107 and co-occurring heterotrophs from well... | place: USA: Clark Mountains Wilderness, California | collected 2010-04-18
GGAAGTCGCGCCGACCCCCGCGACGGCCAGCCACGACCTGCGGCCCGTCCGGCCGCCCACCGAGAGCAGGCCACCGATGGACGCCGCAACCGGCGACCCGTTCCACCCGGCAGTTCCCGCCGGCGCCTATGACGACCTGCTCGCGCGGGTCCTGCCGCAGGCCCGTACCCACCGGACCTGGGTCCCTGACGACGGGCCGCTGCCGGCCCTGTTCGTCACCCACGGGGCGCCGCCCACCCTGGACGACCCGCGGTGGCTGGACGCGCTCCACACCTGGTCGCGCGCGATGCCGAAGCCGCGAGCCGTCGTGGTGGTCTCCGCCCACTGGGAGAACGCCCCGCTGGCCATCTCCGGCGCGGCCGCCGGGACCCCCTTGTTCTACGACTTCGGCGGCTTCGACCGTCGCTACTACACCCTGCCGTACGTCACCCCCGACGCCACCGCGCTGGCGCGCCGCCTCGCGGGCACGCTCGGCGACACCACGCAGCTGCACCACCACGTCGACCGCGGCCTCGATCACGGTGCCTTCATCCCGCTGATGGCCATGTACCCGGCCGCCGACGTCCCCGTCGTCCAGCTGAGCATGCCCAGCACCGACCCAGCCGCCCTGCTGGCACTGGGGGAGCGGCTCCGGTCCATGCGAGACGAGGGCATCCTCGTCATCGGGTCGGGTGCGATGACCCACAGCTTCACCGTGTTCCGCAGGCCGGAGCTCGCCGGCCACACCGCCGCCTTCGACGAGTGGACCATCGACGCCGTCGCCCGAAGCGACGTCGACGCACTGATCGATTACCGACGCAAAGCCCCGGGGGCGCACGTCTCGCACGCCACGCCCGAGCACTTCGTGCCGCTGCTGCTCACGATGGGCGCCAGCACCACCACCGGCCGCAGCACGCACTTCGGCGTCGACGGCAGCTGGTTCGGCAACTCGATCCGCTCGCTGCAGATGGCCTGAGGCGCCGGCTCGGCCCACCCACCCTCACCACGCCCACCCCGCACCCGCACCCGCACCTCAAGGAGAACCCCATGACCACGTACGCCGTCACCGGAGCAACAGGCCACCTCGGCAGACTCGTCGTCGATGAGCTGCTCGCCCGAGGCGTTCCGGCAGCCGACGTCGTCGCCGTCGTCCGCGACCCGGACAAGGCTGCCGACCTCGCCGCGCGCGGGGTGGACGTCCGCGAGGGCGACTACAACCGTCCCGAGACGCTACCCGGCGCACTTGCCGGGGTGCAGAGCCTGCTCCTCGTCTCGGGCAGCGAGGTGGGGCAGCGGGTTCGGCAGCACACCGCCGTCATCGAGGCCGCCAAGACCGCCGGCGTGCAGCGCATCGCCTACACGAGCGTCCTGCGTGCCGACTCCACCACGCTGCCGATCGCCGCCGAGCACGTCGCCACCGAGCAGATTCTCCGGGAGTCCGGCTTGCCGTTCACGGTGCTCCGCAACGGCTGGTACACCGAGAACTACACCGGCCAGGCGGACCAGTACCTGGCCACGGGCGAGATCGTGGGAGCCACGGGGAACGGCCGGATCTCCGTGGCGACGCGGGCCGACTACGCCGCCGCTGCGGCGGCCGCTCTCCTGGCCGAGGACGCCGACGGCGTCGTGCACGAGCTGGGCGGGCCCGCGATGACGTTCGACGACCTCGCGGCCGCCCTCACCGAGGTCACGGGTACGCCCGTCGTGCACCGCGACGTGCCGATCGACCAGCTCGTGGCGCGGCTGCAGCAGGCGGGCCTGGACGAGGGCACCGCCGGGTTCGTCGCGGCCATCGACGTCTCCATCGCCGACGGTGCGCTGCACACCGACAGCGACGACCTCGTCCGGCTGCTGGGCCGGCCCGCCACGCCGCTGGTCGACGCCGTCCGCGCCGCTTGCGCGGCGTGACGGTCGGGGGCTCGATCGCCCTGGGGTGACGGGTCGGCCCCGGTGCCTTCGTCGGAAGCGACTGGAGGCTTCGTGCTGGGGCCGGCAGTCGGCTGTGCGCTCACGATGCGCTCACGGCGGTCCCGACATGAAGCGGGGAGAGACGGACGGAGCGACACGCCCCGGACGGCGTTTCCGCAGGTCACGGCCCTGTACGGCACGCGGCGGTACCAGCCGGACGGTTGGCGTGTTGGCTGTTAATCGGACGGTTACTGGTTCGAGTCCAGTCGCGGGAGCACGGCACAAACGGCCTCTGACCTGCGGAAACGAAGTCGGAGGCCGTCCTGTTTCCCAGCGCGTGCGATCTACGTGCGATAAGCGGTCCCGGAAAGGGACTGACATGACCACCAGCACAACAACCTGTCCGGCTTGGTGCACCGACACCAACGCGCACACCAGCGACCACTGGGGGCCCCGGCGCTTCACCGCAGCCACCGCGGGCGAGCCCTGGGTCGACGAGGAAGGAGCTTCCTACAGCTGCGCCAGCGTGTCCGCCTACAAGATCGACGACGACACCCCTTCGAGGGTGAGCGTCCACGTGGTCTGGGTCATGCCGCCGTACACCTCCAGCGACATCCAGCACCCGGGCGTGAGGCGTGAGTCGAGATCGCCATGACGCCGGCTGAGGCGCTCGCCCTGGCGCACCACCTGACGGCCACCGCGGGAGAGATCACCGAGGTGCAGTTGTGACCGCCATGGTCGCCCTCAGCGGCGCTGTCGAGGTCACGCTGGACGAGCTGGACGGGTTCGTGTGCCTCAAGCGCGAGCACGGCACCCAGTCGGTATGGGTCGGCACCATGGCCGGGGCCGAGGACTACACCCTCGAGGAGGCTGCCGAACTCGGGGCGGGGCTGCTCACCATCGTCACGATTGCTCGAGAGGGGCTGAGGCACGGCGCCTGACCGCGCCAACGAGGGTCCGTCCCTGTACCACGCAGGGGCGGGCCCTCGTTGTCTAGGAACCACATGCTCACACCGCCCGAATTGTTTCAGGCATCGGCCGATCGGCCATAGCGAGGCGGCGGCGGCTTCTTCGTTGGCCCGGTCTGCGTCGGCAATGTGTCCAATCACCTGCGCACTCATCGCACCCACGTGCACACTCGCCGCACTAGCCCGGACGAAGGGGTCCACCGTGACGAAGCGCTACAACCCGCCGCCGAACTGGCCGCAGCCGCCGCAGGGCTGGACCCCACCCCAGGACTGGCAGCCGGATCCGGGCTGGGGACCCCCGCTTCCGGGATGGCAAGTGTGGAGCGAAGAGCCCACCAAGCCGGGCATGGGCAAAGGCGCCAAGATCACGCTCGGTGTGGTGGCCGGCGTGGTGGCCCTCTGCGGCATCGGCGTTGTCGGTTCAGCTCTCGCTGGCGACCCGGAGCCGGCCCGTGTAGTCAGCGCAGACAAGTCATCGGCGGCCACCACCGACGACGCCGAGTCAACGCAGTCTGCGGAGGACAAGGCTGCTGCCGATAAGGCGGCCGAAGAGAAGGCCGCAGCTGATAAGGCCGCCGAGGAGAAGGCCGCTGCTGACAAGGCCGCAGCCGACAAGGCTGCAGCAGACAAGGCCGCTGCGGACGCCGCGGCCACCGCAGCCGCGGAGGCGGCCAAGGGCACCGTCGCCCAGCAAAACGCCTACGGGACGGCCGTGAGCTATCTGGACTACTCCGGCTTCTCACGCTCGGGGCTGATCGATCAGCTGTTGTTCGAGGAGTTCAGTGCCGCCGACGCCGAGTTCGGGGTGGCGCGTCTCGAAGCCGAGGGCGGGGTGGACTGGAACGCCGAGGCAGCCGAATCGGCCAAGTCCTACCTGGAGTACACGAACTTCTCCCGCGCAGGCCTCATCGATCAGCTCCTGTTCGAGGGCTTCACCGCAGAGCAAGCAGAGTTCGGCGTTAGCCAGACAGGGCTGTGATCGTCAAGCACTGCTAGAGCCTCCGCACGTCAGCCGCCAAGAACCACGCCTCAATCTGCGTCCCGAACCTCGACCCATGCAGGTGGCAGTGCACCACCGGCAGCGAGCCGTCCAAAGGCCACGCCCAGTGCGTCGCCACACCCCTCAAGCGCTCCTCCACCAGGTCCGACCACCGCACCCGCACCTCCACCTCGACCGGCGCCTTGGCACGCCGAACGCGGGCACCCGAGGTCGGAGGAGCGTCGAGCAGGTCAGGCCGGTCCAGTGGTCACTCGTCAGCGTTGCGATCATCTGAAGCAATGGCACGATCGGTGGCTGCGGCGGCACGGTCACGGGCGGCGTGCGATCTATCGCTTGCGGCGTCCACGTCTGGGGTGCCTCGTACGTCCCGGGCCTCGGCGGCTCGATCCCGCGAATCAGCGTTCGCGTCCCGCTCCTCGGCCATCAGGTCACGGATCGCGCCGAGGTCTCTCCGGTCGCGTCGAGACAGCACCGTGCTGCTCATCACCTGACCAGGACGCATGAGACTCGCGAGGACGACATGTGCTGCCGCAGGGTCCTCGGCATCGGCATCGGCAGCGGCTCCCGAGGCGTGCGCAAGCACCGCTGTCGCGAGACGCGTCACCTTGATGTTGCTCTCCCGCGAAGCGCGTCGGAGGAGGTCCCAGGCCGTGTCGGGGTCGATCTTGTGGACAGCGACAAGGACACCAGTGGCTTGACCAACCAGTCGGTTACTCGCCACCGCTTGCAGCAGTTGCTCAGCCTGTTGGCGGTCGGTCGTGAGACTTGGACGCACAACGTCAAGTATGTGACAGCACGCAGGTCCGCGCAGCCGTGCCTGCGGCGGGACGGGTGCGCACGGGCGGACAAGTCGCGGCCGGTCTGGGTAGCATCTTCCCGCCGGATGACGTGGCCGCGGCTACGAGCTGACGGAAGGGGCGGCGCTTCCAGAAGGCGCGAGCGCCGCCCCGCCCCGCCTACTAGTCGAGGCCGTCGACGACTTCGTCGAGGCCGGGTACGAGGTGCACCTCAACCTCTCGCCGGTGATCGTGCACGAGGGGTGGCTCGAGGAGTGGGCCGAGTTGCTCGGCCGGCTCGACGACGTGCTGTCCGCAGCCGCGAAGCGGCAGGCCGCTGCCGAGATCATCATGCTCACCCACAACCAGGCCCTGCACGAGGTCAACCTCGGCTGGCACCCCAGGGCGGAGGAGCTGCTGTGGCGTCCGAAGCTGCAGGAGACCAAGACCTCGCACAACGCGATGGAGAACGTCCGGTACAGGGCGCGGTGGAAGGCGGTCTGGTTGCGCCGGCTGCTCGACCTGATCGAGCAGCGGACGCCCTGGCTGGCCGTCAGGTACGCCTTCTGACCAGCGGGCACGACGCTGTGGCGCGGCGGCACGGGCCTCCCCGTACGGCCGGGGGCCATGTCGTCGAGGGGCGGTCGGGTGCGTCCGGGACGTCCGAAGACCCGCACCGTCTGCCGCGGTTTCGACAGGTCAGTGCGAGGCTTGCTGCAGACGCGCGTAGGCGAAGTGGAGCGCGTCAGCTGCTGCCACGGCGGTCATGCCCGACGTCACCCAGCGCGTGACCCGGGGGGCCAGGGCGAGCCCGAGGAGGCCGGCGGTGCCGACCCACTGGGTCATGCAGAACGGGCATGTCAGCAGCTCGCCGACGGCGTGCCGCACGTGCCCGGGGCGCGGCGCCTCCATGACCTCGCCCGGGCCGCCGGGTCCCTGGAAGGTCGCGAACGGAGCCCGCACCGGTGCCAGCACGGCGTCCTTGGCGATGGTTCGGCTGATCCGGAACGTGGCGGCGGTCAGCAGTGCGAGGTCGGCAGCGCCCGGGCGCTCCACAGCCGTCCCGCGGCGGCGCACGGCGAGGACAGCGGCCGACGTCAGCGCCCCGTAGACGCCCAGCAGCAGCACGTAGCCGCCGAGGGGGCGCTCGTCGCCGGCGTTCTCGGACCCCTGCTCGTAGCTGTTCAGGACCCGGGTTCCCCACCGCCTCGCGGCGCTCAGCGGGGCGACGTGAGCAGCGGCCTCGTCGTCCTCGGGAGTCGTCGGGGATGTCTGGGTCATGCCGTCCTCTCCAGGCGGTGCGGGGCCGTGCCTTCCTGAGGTTGTCCGGTTCCATGGTGGTGCACCAGGAGCGATCGCGCCCGAGCAGGCACTCCCTCCGGCCTTGGAGGCCCTCCCGCGCTGTGCTGCCGGAGGCAGGAGGTGCCAGGTGACGTCCTGGGCAGGCGCGGTCGCCGCTGCCGCAGTCGTCATCGCGGGCTGTGTCGGTGTCAGCGTGACGCTGTACGAGGACGGTGTGCCGTCCACGGTCACCTGCGCCCCACCCGAGGTGGCCGAGGTCCATGCCGCGCAGTACCTCGACGGCGGACCGTGCGTGGAAGGGTGAGAGAACTACGTGCCCGACATGGAGCTGCTCGACGAGGACATGTGGCAGGAATACGCGGCCATGGCCGGGCACCACGGCATCCGCAGCTCGCTGCCGTTGCCGAACCAGCGGGACGGACGCATCAGCGGTGCGGTCAACTTCTGCAGCTCCGAACCGGACGCGTTCCACAGCCGGGACGAGACGTTGGCCCGGCTGTTCGGCAGCCGGGTCGACGAAGCCGTCCGCAATGCCGACCTGTCCTTCCACACCCTCCACGAGGCCCGCCGACTGCCGGCGTCCCTCGACCAGCGGGCCACCATCGCCCGGGCCGTCGGTGTGCACATGGCCAGGCGTGGCACCGACATCGGAACGGCTCGAACGCAGCTGGAGCACGCTGCCGAGCTGGCCGGCATCCCCCCGATCCAGCTCGCCGAGGCCGTTCTCGCCGTCGCGGACCGCTGATGCCGAGGGCACATGATGGTGGGAAGTCGCCTCGTCGTGCACAGCACCGGCAGTCGGCTCACCCCGCACCGGAGCTGATGGTGAGGACGAGCTGGGGTCGGGTGGTGGTCTCGCGGGAGGCGTAGGCCAGGCCGTCGGTGGTGTCGGCGTGCAGCTGCAGCGAGACGGTGCCGGGGGTGATGCCGGTCAGGGCGGTGCTGACCCGTCCGGTGGCCATGGTGGTGAAGTTGCCGACCGCGGTGGTGCCGGTGCGGGTGGGTTGGCCGGCGTTCCAGGTCAAGGTGCTCTCGGTCCAGGTGGTGCCGGTGCGCACGCGGCCGGTCCGTCGGTGGTGGCGTTGGTGACCTGCAGCGACAGCCGGGCGCCGGTGATGGTCTCCCCGGCGTTCAGGGTGGGCACGGTGAACCGCAGGTAGGACGTGGCCCGTGAGGTGGTGCTGGTGGTCTCCTGGGCGTCCGCGAGCAGGGTGGTCAGCGACCCGGACGCCGTCGTCAGGGCCGCCTGGCGGGCCATCGTGTCCGCCACCGCGTCCACCGTCACCGCCGGCCGACGACCCGGTACGTGGCGTTGTACGTCGAGGCGGTGGCCGGCGTGATGACGTCGTGCGTGGCCGAGCCGCCGTCCGACCAGGAGACGAACGCATACTCCACCCCCGACACCACCTGGGTGGCCGGGGCGCTGAGCCGGCGCTGCAGGCCCACGACCGCCTGCTCCTGGTACGGGGCCGTCCTCGGCTGGTCGTCCACGTCGACCCGCAGGCCGGGGGGCACGGTGTCGACCGTCAGTCCCGCCGTGCGGGGCAGGACGTCGCGGTAGGTCTGCGAGGTCAGGCCGGCAGCGTCCTCGACCCGCAGGTGGATGCGGTACCAGACGTTGCTGTCCTGGTGCCCGGTCCGGGGGACGGTGAAGCTGCCCGTGGCCGCTCCGCTGGTCGGAGGCGCGAAGGGGTGCGTGTGCGCGGCGTGGTGGAAGTCGACCCACCAGGTCATGGCGCTGCCCGGCAGGGTGCCGCTCTCCGGGTCGGTCCCGGTCCCCGACCAGGAGATGACGTCCCCACCGGCGTAGTTGGTGCCCGTCGACGGGGAGGTGATCGTGGCCGAGGGCCGCTTGTCCGAGGTCACCGACAGCACGGCCTCGGAGGACACGACGCTCCCCAGCGAGTTGCGCACCACGCAGCGCAACCGCGCCCCATGGTCGGACAGGGTGGTCTGCGCCACCCGGTACGTCGACGACGTCGCACCGGCGATGTCGACCCCGTTGCGCTGCCACTGGTAGGTCAGCGGCGCGGCACCGGTCGCGGAGACGGAGAACGACGCCGGCTCCCCGACGCTCACCAGCTGGCTCGCCGGGTGCTGCGTCACAGCCGGCAGCTGACCCGCGGGGAAGTTGATGCGGACCACGCTCTGGGCGCTGCGCGACAGGTAGTAGAGGTTCCCGTCCGGACCCACGTCCAGGTCGATCGGCTGGGGGCTCGAGGAGTCGAGGAACGGGGTCACGGTGCCGGACGCGTCGCGCCTCTTGATCCAGTCGCCGCAATAGTCGGAGAAGAAGTAGTCGCCCACGTAGTCGCTCGGGTACCGCGGCGTCGTCGGGTCGTAGAACGCCCCGCCCTGATGGCGCAGCCGGTCACCGCAGTTCCGGTGTGCCCGTAGGCGTACACGGGGGAGCGGAAGCGCGGGTCGGTGGTGGCGCCCTCGGTGGCGGGCCACGCGTAGTTCCACCCGGCGATGCCGTCGTTGACCTCCTCCCAGGAGTCCTGCCCGACGTCGTTGACGTACATACGTCCGGTGCTGGAGAAGTCGAAGGTGAACGGGTTGCGCAGTCCCAGCGCCCAGATGGCCCGGTTCGCACCGGTCGCGGTCGAGGAGAACGGGTTGTCGGTCGGGATGCTGCCGTCCGCATCGAGGCGCAGGATCTTGCCCATCCGGCTCCCGAGGCTCTGCGCCGTCGACCCGTCGCCGTTGTCACCGGTGGTGGTGTAGAGCTTCCGTCCGGACCGAAGCCCAGGGCGCCGCTGTTGTGGATCAGCCTGTCCGACAACGGGTCCAGGTTCATCAGGACCGTTTCGGCCGGCACGCCGGCGACCGTGCGCGCCACGTCCCCGTCGGCGACGAACCGGCTGATCCGGTTGAACGCCGGGGTCGCCCTGACGGTGTAGTGCAGGTACACGAACCCGTTGCTCTCGAACGCGGGATCGAACGCGATGCCGAGCAGACCCCGCTCCCCGGAGTAGTTCACCGGCAGCTGCAGGAACGGCGTGCTGAGCAGCTGGCCGTTGCGCAGGATGCACACGCCGCCGTTCTGGGTGATGACGAACAGACGGCTGTCCGGTGCGAACGCCATCGCGGTGACCGGCCCGAGCCCGGACGCCAGGGTGGCCTCGGTGAAGCCCGTCGGCAGGACGGCGGCCGCGGCCGGCGCCGGGGCCCGAGCAGCGACAGCAGCAGGGCCACGCACACGGTGGCGGCCTGGCGCACGGAGCGTCGCTGCGCCGTTCCGGCGCGTGAGCGGGCGGTGCGTCCATGGTCCATGACGGTCTCCACGCCTCGAAGCGGTGACTACGTGATGGGGTCCCCCAGCGGCTGCTGGACCGAGGGTCGCGTCCCACCCTCGTCCTCGTCGAGGCGTTGTCCATCAGGCGGTCGGGCGATCTCCGGGTTGACAGGGTCCGCCGCCCGGTCGATTGTGGGAGCGCTCCCGCAACGGTGCGGGCGGCGTCGATCCCCGAGAGGAACTCCATGCCATTCGTCTCGAAGGCGCGGCGCGCGACGGCGTCCGTGGCGCTCGCCGCCGGTGCCCTGCTGGTCACCACCGCGACCCCGGCGATCGCCGACGACGTGCTCGACCCCGGCACCGACCTGTACGTCAACTCCAAGAGCACGACCCTGGAGGCGGCGCGCCACCTCAAGGGGCAGGCCCGCGCGGACGCCAGGCTGCTGGGCGGCTACGCCGGCGCCACCTGGTTCACCGAGGGCACCCCCCGCACGGTCGAGAAGGACGTCGACAAGCTGGTCCGCAGGGCCGACAGGGCCGACGCCGTCCCGGTGCTGGTGGCGTACAACATCCCGTTCCGCGACTGCGCGCAGTACTCCGCGGGCGGCGCGACGTCGGTGGCGGAGTACGAGGCGTGGATCGACGCGTTCGCCGAGGGGATCGGTCGCCGCGACGCGGTCGTGATCCTCGAGCCCGACGGACTGGGCATCATCCCCTGGTACACCACCGTCGAGGGCACCCAGGAGTGGTGCCAGCCGGCCGAGGCCGACGCGGAGACCGCTGCCGCTGAGCGCTTCGCGATGCTGAACTACGCGGTGGACCGGCTCGCGGCCCTGCCGTCCACGGCCGTCTACCTCGACGCCACGCACAACGGCTGGCTCAACGTCGGGGACGTCACCGACCGCCTGCTCAAGGCCGGGGTCGAGGACGCCGACGGCTTCTTCCTCAACGCCTCCAACTACCAGTACACCGAGAACCTCGAGCACTACGGCACCTGGGTCTCCTCCTGCATCACGCTGGTCACCGAGCTGGGCGGCGCCGTCGGCGACTGCGGCAACCAGTACTGGAGCGGCGGCCCGGCCAACAACTGGACCGGCGTGGCGCTGAGCCCGTTCGGCGTCTGGAGCGACACCGCCGCCGACCCGGCGCTCAACACCGCCGGCGTGAACTCGCGCTACGCCCAGCAGCTCGGCGGCACGGAGCCGACCACGCACTTCGTCATCGACACCAGCCGCAACGGCCAGGGGCCGTGGGCCAAGCCGTCGGCGGACCCGCAGTGGCTCGACTGGTGCAACCCGCCGGACCGGGGTCTCGGCTACGCGCCGACCACCGACACCGGGCACCCCCTGGTCGACGCCTACCTGTGGATCAAGGTCCCCGGCGAGTCCGACGGCGCGTGCTACCGCGGGTCGTCGGTCCCCCACGCGGACGACACCACCGTGGACCCGGAGGCCGGCAAGTGGTTCGCCGAGCAGGCCCGCGAGCTGATCGAGCTGGCGGACCCGCCGCTGGTGCGGTGACGCGCGTCGGGCGCGACCGGGGTCGGGCGGGACCGCCGTCGGCGAGTCAGCCTGTGGCGCCGAACTGCTCGACCCGGATCGCGTCCGCTTCCAGTCCGCACTCCATGAGCAGCGACTCGGCCAGCCGGGCGAACCGCGAGGACCCGCAGACGTAGGCGCGCTCGATCCCGTCGAGCAGGGGAGCGAGCTCGGCGACGCTCGGCGGGCCCGGCGGGCGGGTGCCGGACGCGACGCGCGTGTAGGTGACGGTCGCTCCGACGCGGTGCAGCTCGTCGTCGTAGGGCGTCTCCAGCGGGCTGCGGCCGACCGCGACGACCCGCAGGAGGTCGGGCCTGCCGGCGTGCCGGGCCGCCCGGCTCATCGAGATCGCCGGGACGACGCCGGTGCCGCCGACGAGGCAGAGGGCGGGCGTGCGGGTGTCCCAGGTGAACCAGCGTCCGATCGGGCCGCGCATCTCGAGCTCGTCGCCGACCTCGGCGACCTCGGCGAGGAACTCCGACACCTCACCGTCCGGCAGCTTCTCGACGAGGAACTCCAGCAGCGGGTCGCTGTCGTCGGAGGCGAGCGAGTAGGAGCGTTGCGCGGTGTAGCCGTCGGGGGCGCGGAGCCGGAGCAGGTAGTGCTGGCCCGGCCAGTGCCGGAGGCGGCCGTCGACCTGGAGGCGCAGCCGGACGGTGGTCGGCGTGGGCGCCTCCTTGGTGACGATCCGCCTTGTCGTCCAGGTGGTCACGGTCGGCGCGACCTCGTCGATGCTCAACGACCGGGCCTCAGTCGCCCTGGTAGCGCTGCTCGAGCCACGGGTCGCCGCGGTCGTGGTAGCCGTTGCGCTCCCAGAACCCCTGCTGGTCGTGGGACATGAGCTCGAGGCGGCTGATCCACTTCGCGGACTTCCAGAAGTACAGGTGCGGGACCAGCAGCCGCACGGGTCCGCCGTGCTCGCGGGGGAGCGGCTTGCCGCCGTACTCCCAGACCACCCAGGCCTTGCCGCCGGTGACGTCGCTCAGGGGGAGGTTGGTCGTGTAGCCGGTGCTCGAGTGCGCCATCACGAAGGCCGCCTCGGGCTGCGGCGACGCCGCGTCGAGCAGCACGTCGACGCTCACGCCGGTGAAGGCGACGTCGAACTTGGACCAGGTCGTCACGCAGTGGATGTCGCCGGTGTAGGTCGACCCCGGCAGCTGCTGCACCTCGGCCCACGTCCAGGTCGTCGGCCGGTCGACCAGCCCGTCCACGGTCATGGTCCACGACTCGGGCGTGATGCTCGGCGTTGCCTCGGCGGTCAGCACCGGCCAGCCGCCGCCGACGTCGTACTGGCCGGGAGGGAGCCTGCCCTCAGGCCCCTTCGGGCGCCGCCGGACGAAGCCTCTGGTCACCATGGCGGCATCCTCCCGTCACGGGTGCCGGCGGGCAAGCAGCCTGCGCCTGGTGCAGCGCGCCGGTGTGCTCCGGGGGTCACGCCTCCCCGGCGAAGGTGTACGCGCCGCCCTCGATCCGCTCGATCAGACCGCGGGTCCAGTGGGCGCCCGAGTCCGCCGAGTGGACCCAGAGCTGCATGACCTCGCCGATGTGACCGAGCTGTTCGGGTCCGTCCTCGGGGGAGTAGTGGTCGGTGACGCTGGTGCGCCACGCCTCCAGCCCCTCGACGCGCTTCCTCAGCAGCGCCAACGCCTCCTCGCGCGGCAGCTCGACGACGAAGCCGATGCCCGACGAGACGACGTCGGTCCTCTGGTCGAAGGAGGTGAGCGCCTCGCGGAGGAGGGACAGGAACTCCTCTGTGCCCCTGGGCGTCAGCTCGTACTCGGTGCGCGGCGGGCCGCCTGCCGTGGACGGAGCGGTCTCGTGCGCGAGGAGCAGCTGTTCCTTCGTCATCTGCTTGAGCGCGTGGTAGATCGAGCCGGGTTTCGCGTTGGACCACTCGTGCGCTCCCCACTGCTCCAGGTCGCTGCGGACCTGGTAGCCGTGCGCGCGGCCGCGTCGGCGGACGGCGCCGAGGACGAGCAGGCGGATCGCGGTCATGGCGTGAGCCCTTCCGTCACTGGTCAAGTTTGACTAGCGTAGCCGCATGGTCACCAGGACGATCCCGCTGCTCCCGTGCCGCACGATCCAGCCCGTCGTCGAGTTCTACGAGGCCCTCGGCTTCGAGGTGACCTTCCTGCAGAAGAGCCCCAACCCGTTCGCCGCCGTCCGGCGCGGTGACATCGAGCTGCAGTTCTTCGGCATGAAGCGGTACGAGCCCAGCGAGTCGTACAGCACGTGCTACGTCCTCACCGACGAGGTGGACGCGCTGTACGAGGCGTTCCGGACGGGGCTCAGGACCGCGTTCGGAAAGGTCCCGAGCCGGGGCCTGCCGCGGATCGGGCCGCTCAAGGACATGTCCTACGGGGTGCGCCAGTTCCTGATGACCGACCCCGGAGGCAACTGCGTCCGGGTCGGCCAGCCCATCAGCGACGACCAGCACCACCGGCCGGCCCCGGAGGAGACCTTCGCGCGAGCCCTGCACCACGCCACGCTGTTCGCCGACTCCAAGGAGGACCCGGCAGGGGCGGCGACGATCATCGACCGGGTGCTCGGGCTCGAGGACGAGTCGCCGACCCCGGTGCAGCTGGTCCGCCTGCTCGTCCTGCGTGGCGACGTGGCCCAGCGGCTCGGCGACGAGGCGACGGCGGCCTCGGCGCTGGCGCGGGCTGCCGCAGTCCGGCTGAACGACGAGGAACGCGAGACGGTCCGGGACGACCTGGTGCGACTGGCCGAGCTGGCGGGGTAGCTCGCCTCGATACCCAGCCAAACAGGTTGCGACGGTGACGGTGTCGTGCCGCTGGTCCAGATCCGCACCTGAGGACCCGATGGATCGGAGTGACTGCGACCCCATCCCGACGACGCCGCCGGCACCCGGTGCAGGCGGCGGTGGCCGTCGTCGTGCTGGCGGTGTCGCTGGCACTCGGGCTTGCCGAACGGCAGCAGCACCGCGCCGATGCGGCCGCGGACGCCTGCCGCTCCGAGGCCACCGACGCGCTCGAGATCGCCGCGGGGGACCAAGGCTTCATGACGTTGCCCGGCGACATCGTCAGCAGGCGCGCCGACGCGTACGTCGTCGAGGTGGAGACCTGGGTGCTCGAGGACGGGCGCCAGGTCGACGACCACCGACACCGCGTCATGGTCTGCACCGCGACCGAGTACGACGGTCAGTGGCTCGGCGAGCTCGAGCCATGAGGCTTCGACACCCCGTCGGCCCGGAGCGAGACGTGTCGACGAGGCACCGCGTGGAATGCAGGTCCACTCGGCGGGTCGACGTGCCGATGATGTGGGCATGACGGAGATCTCGACGAGTGCCGCCACCGATCTGGAGATCCACCGCACGGCGGTCGACGGTGTGCCGGTGGTCTGGACGCAAGGCCCCGCACCGCTGTCTGCGGTGCTGGTCTTCGGGTGCGGGGCGCGTGACGAGTCATTCCCGACGATCGGCGTGACGCACATGGTGGAGCACCTGGCGATGGGCACGCTGCCCAAGGCCCACCATCCGCGCAACGCCTCGGTCGGCCTGGACACCACCGAGTTCATGGCCGAAGGTCGCCCGGACCAGGTCTCGGCCTTCCTCGACGGGATCTGCCGGGCGCTGTCGGACCTGCCGCTGGCTCGCCTCGACAGCGAGCGCGGGGTGCTCGAGGCCGAGGGCGGGATGGCCACCCACCCCACCACCTCGGCGCTGCTCACCCGGCGGTTCGGCGTCCAGGGACTCGGTCTGGCCCAGTGGGTCGGGCCGGGGGAGCACGGGGTGGGTGCCGACGCGGTCGCGGCTCACGTCGCGAGGTTCTTCGTCCGGTCGAACGCGGTGCTGGTGCTGACCGGTCCTCCTCCCGCGGGGTTGCGGCTGCCGCTGCCGGCGGGGGAGCGGCCCGTGCACCCGGTCAACCCGGCGGTGGATCGCGGGGGCCCGACGTGGTGCCCGGACTCGGTGCCGTCGCCGGGTCTCGGTCTAAGCGCGCCGGCGGCGGACACGGTGTCGGCGATGGCGGTCGCCATCCTGCAGGAGCGGCTGATGGACGTCGCGCGGCACGAGCACGGCATCAGCTACCACGTGGACTCCGACGTGGTCGAGGTCGACCCCGGCCGGGTGGAGTGGGTGGTGCACCTCGACGCCCGCGCCGGGCAGGACCAGCGTGCCGCCGAGCTGCTCTGGGAGCAGGCGACCGACCTGGCCCGCAACGGACCGAGCCAGGAGGAGCTGGAGCACGAGCGCGACGCCGTCCGCGAGATGTGGACCGACCCTCGCGCTGTGGTGGTGGACCTCGAACGGGCGGCGCGAGCGGAGCTGTTCGGCGGCACGGCGCGGTCGCGCTCGCGGATCGCCGCCGCCCGCGACCGGGTGTCCGGCGAGGACATCGCCACCGCTCTGCGGGCCGCCCTGGGCACCGCCATCGTGGTCGTTCCCGACGACGTCCGGCTGGCGCTGACCGACGCCGACGGGACACCGCTGCCCGAGCTGGGGTGCCCACGGACCCGCACCGTGCCGAAGGGGAAGGTGTACCGGCCGCCGCTGCTCGCCCGCGGGATGAGCAAGGAGGCGCGTGCCGCTCGGCTGGTCGAGCTCGACGACGGCTTCGCCGCCGTGGACGGTGACGGCGACGTCCACACCGTGCTGTTCGACGACGTGGTCGGGGTCGAGGTCACTGACGAGGGCCGTGTGCTCTACAGCCGCCACGGGTGCATCGCTCCTGTCTCGCACGAGCTCTGGACCAAGGTGGCGCCGGCGATCCGCCGGATCGACGACACGCTGCCCGCGCACCTCAGATTCGCTGCGCCGCAACGACCTGACCACCCCGAACTCGGATGAGCCTGCACCTGCGTCGCCTGACGATGGCCGCCGCGGTGGCGCTGCTGGCAGGCTGCGCCCTGCCGTCGCCCAGCGCGGACGACGAGTCCGACCGGACCGAGAGGGGTGCCGTGGACCAGGTGCCGGACCGCTTCACCATCGTCCCGGACGACTACCACGTGCCCTACGCCGGGACCGCCGAGGACGGCCGCAAGTTCTTCCTCAGCGACGAGCTGTTCGTCCCCGCCGAGGACGGCGCGGCGTACGTCGGGCTGTTCCTCTGGAAGGCCGACGGCTCCTTCGACGAGGTGCGGGTCGACCGGGTCGATCGTGACGGTTCGCTGCCGCCCGGGCAGGCAGGCCCAACCGGCGCGGACGACGTCGTCCGGAAGAGGTTGGCACAGCTCGGCGACTACACCCTCGAGGCGATCCAGGTCGAGCCGTTCACCCAGGACGTCGACGGGGTGACCTTCGGATGGAGGGTGACGCGCTACGACGGCACGGTGAACATCAACATCGAGCCGGGCGACTTCATCGCCTACTACGCGCCGTGGGACGGGCTCACGTACGACACGTAGCGTCGTGCCGCCTACGGGTCGACCACCTGTTCAGGCCGAGCCGGTTGCCTTCGCCTGCCACGGACCCACGGTCCGGTCCCGTCCACCCGTCTTGGCCCGGTACAGGCGCCTGTCCGCCCGGCGCATCGCGTCCTGCAGCGACGTCGTCGCGTCCGCCTGTGCGACACCGATGCTCGCGGTCATCGTCAGACCCGGGGCCGACCGGGGCCATGTCAGGGCGGAGACGTCACGGCGGACGTCGTCCAGGACCTCGCGCCACGTCGCGGGAGGCGTGGCGAGCACCAGGAGGAACTCCTCTCCGCCGAGGCGGGCGGCGTGGGCCACGGCAGCGGAGTCCTGCAGCCGGCGCGCGATGTCGGACAGCACCTCGTCGCCGACGTCGTGGCCGTGACGGTCGTTGACGAGCTTGAAGTGGTCGAGGTCGACGATCGCCAGGCCGACGGGCCGGTCCGACCGGGCTCGCGACCGCACGATCCGTGGCAGCTCCTCCTGCACCCAGCGCCGTCCCCACAGGCCGGTCAGCGCGTCGTGCTTCGACGCGTCCTCCGCCCTGTCGGCCCGGCGCACGGCATCGGCGAGACGCTGCTGGGCCAGCAGCTCGGCCACCCGACCGCTCGAGGCCTCGCTCCAGCGTGCGCGCTCCTCCTCGTGGAACCGGCGGTGGTGCTCGTAGGCCAGGCGGAAGTCGCCGGCGGCCGCGGCGAGAGCCGCCTCCTCCTCGAGCAGCGCCGTGGCGAGCTCGACCTGGCTCGCCGCCTCGGCCAGCTCGGCCGCCCGGGCGACGGACACCTTGGCGGCGTCGAGGCGACCGAGACCGCGCTCGGCCCGGGCGCGCAGCAGCAACCAGACCGCCTCGCCGTCGGCGCCGACGTGTCTGTGCCCCCGCGCCTCGGCCCGGTCCAGCTCGTGCAGAGCGAGGTCCGGCCGTCCACCGGAGAGCAGGCCCCGGACGAGCACGTCGGCCATCTCGTCCCGGGTCTGCGGAGAGCGCTCCAGCACCCGTAGGAGCGTGGCCGACCAGAGCTCGGCCTCGGTCGTCCGGCGGTGCTCGACGGCCGCCTGGACCGCGTTCGCGGCGAGCTGCGCCACCGGCTCGAGGGCCTCGAGGTCCTCGGCCAGCCGCACCGCCCGCGTGGTGACGTCGAAGCCGAGGTCGACGAGCCCCGAGACGAACAGCCCGACGGCCTGACGGGTCAGCAGCCGGAGGACGACGCGGGGCGGCTCGTCGCCGGTGAGCAGGCCGACGGCCGTGGTCGCGTGCTCGGCCGCCGGGCCTGGGTGGCCGAGCATGACGTCCACCATGGCCAGGGCTGCGTGGCAGTGGCAGGCGAGCCGGTCGTCGCCCGAGTCCGCCGCCCAGGCGAGGTGGCCGGAGACGACGTCCGCCACCCCGGCCGGCCCCTCCGTGCGCGCCCTGGCGTCGAGGGCGAGCACCTCGGCCAGCCGCGCCGCGCCCTCCCGTCCGGCCCGACGTGCCTGCGACGCCACCCGGGCGGCGACCGCGGGGACCTCCTCGAGCGCGACGGCGCCCACGAGGAGGTCGTCCAGGCCCGGGTCGCGGCCGGTGGCCGGACCTCGGGTGCTCGACGGTTGGGCAGACATGACTTCTCCACGGTGGCCGGCGGTGACGGATCCGCCTCCTCCACTGTGATCGAGCGGTGACGAGGTCGACTTGAGCGGAGGAAGTCGAGCGGAAGGGGCAGCGACGCATCCACGGCGTCGCTCGTCACCGCGCGGCGAGGGCCTTGCGCACCTGCCGGACGCCGGGGTTGCTCAGGACGAGGTCGCCCACCGCCACCGTCGGGACCAGCTCGTCACCGCCGTTGTGCAGCCGGACGAAGGCGGCCGCCTCGGCGTCCTCGTGGATGTCGACGAGCCGGTGCGGCGTGCCGGTGAGCCGCAGGCCGGCCTTGAGCCTGACGCAGTAGGGACAGCCGGGCCGCCAGTACACCGTCGCGGTGCTCATCCGACGAGGCTGCCACCCGGCAGGCGACGTGTCACCTGTCGGGCGGGCCGAGATCCGCCCGTCCGACGACCCGGTGTGCAGCCGGCGCTTCGGCGCGCGGCGCGTCGCGGGATGGTCTATCAACTCCTCTGTGGCGCAGGACGATCTGGGCCATCCGCCCCAGGAGGAGTGAGATGTCTCGATCCACCGCCGTCGAGGACGACAAGCCGGTCAAGAGCCTGATCCCGGCGCGCATGCACGACATGCCGTGGTCGAAGTTCCACTGGATGGTGATCGTCGGTCTCGGCACCGCCTGGATCCTGGACGGGCTGGAGATCCAGATCGTCGCCGCGGGCGGCTACCAGAAGTCGCTCGGCATGAGCGCTGCCGAGGTGGGCCTGGCGGGAAGCATCTACCTGGTCGGGCAGGTGGTGGGCGCGCTGGTCTTCGGCCGGCTCACCGACACCCTCGGGCGCAAGAAGATGTTCACCCTGACCCTGGCGGTCTACCTCATCGGCTCCGCGCTGGCCGGTCTCGCGCCGACCATGGAGCTGTTCCTGGTGTGCCGGTTCATCGCCGGCATGGGCATCGGCGGCGAGTACTCGGCGATCAACTCGGCGATCGACGAGCTGATCCCCGGCAGGTACCGGGGCCGGGTCGACCTCGCGATCAACGGCACCTACTGGGCCGGCGCCGCGATCGGGGCGTTCGCCAGCTCGATCCTGCTCGACACCGAGCGGTTCGACGAGAACATCGGCTGGCGCATCGCGTTCCTGCTCGGGCCGATCCTCGGGCTCGCCATCATCTACCTGCGCCGGCACATCCCCGAGAGCCCGCGCTGGATGCTGACCCACGGCCACGCCGAGGCCGCCGAGAAGACGGTGTCGGACATCGAGGAGAAGGTCCAGGAGTCGGGGCGCAAGCTGCCGCACCACGACGACTCCGAGGCCCGCTGGATCAAGGCCGGCTCCGGCCTGAACGCCAAGCAGCTCGCATTCGTCTTCTTCAAGCTGTACCCGACGCGCACGGTCCTGGCTACGTCGCTGATGATCACCCAGAGCTTCCTGTACAACGCGATCTTCTTCACCTACGCCCTGGTGCTGCAGAACTTCTACGACCTCAGCGCGTCCCAGGCCGCCCTGTTCTTCTTCCCGTTCGCGGTCGGCAACCTGCTGGGGCCGTTGCTGCTCGGCCCGCTGTTCGACACGGTCGGCCGGCGCAAGATGATCGGCGGTTGCTACGCGCTCAGCGGGATCGTCCTGGGCATCTCGGCGTTCCTGTTCCGGGCCGACACCCTCAGCGCCGGGACGCACACCGCCTTCTGGTGCGTCTCGTTCTTCTTCGCCTCGGCCGGTGCGTCGGCGGGCTACCTCACCGTCTCGGAGATCTTCCCGCAGGAGGTCCGGGGCCAGGCGATCTCGTACGTCTTCTCGATCGCCCAGGTGTTCGGCGCCCTCGGGCCGGTGCTGTACGGCGCCCTGATCGGTGACGGCACCGACCGCGTCCCGATGTTCTGGGGCTACCTGCTCGCGACCGGGATCATGCTCCTCGGCGCCCTGGTCGCCGCGGTCTGGGGCGTCGACGCCGAGGGCAAGTCGCTGGAGGAGATCGCGCCGCCGCTGACCGAGTTCGACGAGAAGGGCAACCAGAAGACGCTCCTCCCGGTGTGAGGGACCCAGCGCACGAAGCGGAGGGACAGACCATGGCCGAGAAGGACACGCCCTACACCGTCGTCGTGGGGGTGAGCGCGACCTCGAAGTCCCCGACCGCACTGGCCTGGGCTCGGGCGCAGGCCGCCGCCAACGGCGGGCGGCTGGTCGCCGTGCGCGCCTTCCGCGCACCCTCGGCGGGCACGCAGGACCCGTCGGCGGTGCTCGAGGACCAGCGCGCGCGGCTCGAGCGCGACGTCGCCGAGGTGCTCGGTCCGGACCACGGCGCCGACGTCGAGGTGGTGCGGGGGAGCAACCACCGCGCCCTGCTCGAGCACGCCGAGGACGCCGACCTGCTCGTCATCGACGCCCCCCGGACGCCGTCGACGTCGGTGCTGCTGGCGCAGAAGGTCGTCTCGGCCGCCACCTGCCCCGTCGTGGTCATGCCGCCCTCGATCTCCGGCACACCGGAGTCCGCGCTGTCCCGGTCGGCGCGCTCGGTCGGCCGGGCCGCGCTGCGGTCGGCAGGCACCAGCGGTCGCGCGGGCTACCGGCCGCCGGCGGTCCCGTCCGACTGACCCGCACAGGACCTCCACCCGCGCAGCGCGGATCGCGCCTACAGTCGGGTGATGAGGCTGCTCCGGCAGGATCCGCGGGCCCTGGACCTCGACGCACTGCCCCCCGACGTGCGCCGCGCCATCGAGGCCGCCATGACCGGCTCCACCGTCCTGGTCCGTCGCCGCGGGCGTGAGCTGGGCTCGCTGACCTTCCGGCCCGCCGTCCTGGAGGGCGTCGTCGTGGCGCCTGCGCCGCCTGCCCCGGGGTTGGACGTGCCGGAGGGCGTGACGGTCGTCGCCACCGCCATGCGTCTGTCGGAGTCGGCGAGGCGGCGGCTGGCGGACGGGCTCGGCCCCGACTACCTCGTGATCGACATGCACGGCGCGCCGGCGAGCACCGACGTGCTGCTGGTCAACGCCGTGAGCCCGCAGCTGCTCGGCCGGCTGCAGGACCGGTTCCCGAGCGCGCGGGTGATCGTCACCGAGATCGACGACGAGGAGCTGGGCGCCAGCTACTCGGGTCCCGTCAGCCGGCTGCTCGACGCCGGCGCCGCCGCGTACCTGCCGCCGCGGGACATCGGCGGCGTCGCGGCGGGCGTCCAGGCGTACCTCACCGGCAGCGGACGGCAGGCGCTGGTCTCCGCCGGCCCCGACCTGCGTCCGTCGCTGCCGGCCGCGAGGCGACCTGTGACGGGCGACGCCTGAGCGGTCGAGCGTCAGCGGCGCTGAAGGACGAGCTCGCGCACCAGGAGAGCGAGCTCCTCCGACGGTCCGTCGACCTCGAGCCCGGGCACGACCTCGCGGATCGTCAGCGAGCGGACCGGCGCCGGTGGGGCGCCGAGCTCGCGCGACCACAGCACCAGCTGCTGCGACGACGCGGCGTAGACGATCCGTCCCAGCCCGACCCAGCCGTGCGCGGCCGCGCACATCGCGCAGTGCTCGCCCGAGGTGTAGACCGTCGCGACCGCCCTGTCGTCGGCGGACAGGTTCTGCGCCGCCCACCGCGCGAGGGCGAGCTCCGGGTGCTGGGTGCGGTCGCCGTCCCCGTCGCGGTTGTGGTCCTCGTGCAGGACGGTGCCGTCCGCCCCGACCAGCACGGAGCCGAACGGCGCGTTGCCTTGCTCGAGCGCCGTCCTGGCCAGCTCGACGCAGCGCCGGAGGTGCTCGAGGTCGGTGTCGTCCACGGGGTCAGTGTCCACCCCGCGGGCCGCCGTCGGCGCGGACCGCGTACCGGTGCATCGTGGCGCCGGAGCCGAACGACCGCTGCTCCAGCAGGTCCAGCTCGACCGGTCGCTCGCCGTCGTCGAACAGGGGTCGGCCGGAGCCGAGCACCACCGGGTGGGTCCACAGCACCAGCTCGTCGAGCAGCCCGGCGCGCAGCAGCTGCGTCGCGAGCGTCGCGCCACCGACCCCGAGCGAGCCGTCGGTGCCCGCACGCAGCGCGGCGAGCTCGCCGACGGCGTCGTCGCCACCGATCACCCGGGTCCCGTGGTCGGCGGTGCTGCGGGTGCGGGAGACGAGCACCTTGGGCTTGGAGGTCCACAGCTCGGCGAACTCGAGCATGAACCCCGGCAGCGAGTCGTCGGTGCGGGCCTGCGGCCAGTAGCCCTCCATCACCTCGTAGACGACCCGGCCGTGCACCAGGACCGCGGCCTCGCGCGCCAGCGCGTTGGCCGCCCGGTGCAGCTCCTCGTCGATGCGCATCCAGTCGCCGCCCCCGCCCTCGCCGGGGTCCCGCTCGATCCGCAGGTCCAGCGAGACGTTCATGGCGTAGACGAACCGACCCATCGCCGCTCCTCCTCGTCGTGGTGCCATCCATCACGGGGTAGCGGCACCGGCCTGTCAAGGACCTTGCGAGGTGCGGGTCACAGCTCGCTGACTACGCCGCCCTCGACGTGCCAGCGGCGGGTGAGCTCGACCGCCTCCAGCAGGCGCCGGTCGTGGGAGACCAGCAGCAGGGTGCCGCGGTAGGCGGCCAGCGCCTCCTCGAGCTGCTCGATGGCCGGGAGGTCGAGGTGGTTGGTCGGCTCGTCGAGCACGAGCACGTTGACGCCGCGGCCCTGCAGCAGCGCAAGCGAGGCGCGGGTGCGCTCGCCGGGCGACAGCGACCCGACCGGACGCGTCACGTGGTCGCCTCGCAGCCCGAACTTCGCCAGCAGCGTGCGCACCTCGGCGGTGGCGACGTCGGGCACCTCCGCCTCGAAGGCGTCGGCCAGCGTGCGACCCGGGTCGCCGGCGAGCACCGTGCGCGCCTGGTCGACCTCGCCGAGCGCGACCGACGACCCCCACGACGACGCGCCCTCGTCCAGCGCCTCGCGCCCGAGGAGGGAGCGCAGCAGCGTGGTCTTGCCGCTGCCGTTCGGGCCGGTCACGCCGATCCGGTCGCCCGCGTCCACCTGCAGGCTCACCGGCCCGAGGACGAAGTCGCCGCGCCGCACGACGGCCTGCCGCAGCCCGGCCACCACCGAGCTCGACCGCGGCGCCTCACCGATGCGCAGCTGCAGCCGCCACTCCTTGCGCGGCTCCTCGACCTCGGTGAGGCGGGCGATGCGCGATTCCATCTGGCGCACCTTGCGCGCCTGCTTCTCGCTCGACTCGGTCTGCGCCGCACGTCGGGTCTTGTCGTTGTCCGGGCTCTTGCGCATCGCGTTGCGCACGCCCTGGGACGACCACTCCCGTTGCCGCCGAGCGCGTCCCACGAGATCGGCCTTGGTCGACGCGAACTCGTCGTAGTCCTCGCGCGCGTGCCGCCGGCGCACCTCGCGCTCCTCGAGGTACGCCTCGTACCCGCCGTCGACGACGACCACCGCGTCCTGGGCGAGGTCGAGCTCGACGACGGTCGTCACGCAGCGGGACAGGAACTCGCGGTCGTGCGAGACCAGCACCACCCCGCCACGCAGCCCCTGCACGAACGACTCCAGCCGCGCGAGCCCGTCCAGGTCGAGGTCGTTCGTCGGCTCGTCGAGGAGCGCGACGTCGAACCTGCTCAGCAGCAGGGCCGCCAGGGCGACACGTGCCGCCTGGCCGCCCGACAGGCCCGTCATCTGCGCGTCGACGTCGAGGGGCAGGCCGAGGTCGGCGAGCACCTGCGGCAGCCGCTCGTCCAGATCGGCTGCGCCGGAGGCCATCCAGTGGTCGAAGGCCAGGGCGTACCGGTCGTCTGCGCCGGGCTCGCCCGACCCGAGCTGCTCGGCGGTGGCCTCGAGCTGCGCCGTCGCCGAGGCCGTCCCGGTGCGGCGCGCGACGTAGGCCGCGACCGTCTCGCCCTCGACCCGCTCGTGCTCCTGCGGCAGCCACCCGACGAAGGCGTCGGGAGGAGTGGTGCTGACCGTCCCGCCGAGCGGGGTGTCGGCGCCTGCCAGGAGCCGCAGCAGCGTCGACTTGCCCGCGCCGTTGGCCCCGACCACCCCGACGACGTCGCCCGGCGCCACGGTGAGCGACAGGTCGTGGAACAGCGTGCGGTGCGCGTGCCCGCCCGCGAGGTCCTTCGCCACCAGCGTCGCCGTCACGGCACGATCCTGCCGCACGGCCCCGGGTGCCCCGCGTCACGCCTCCGGTGACGGCCCCGGCGTCGCCGCGGGACGTCCGCCGTCGCGGGGCGAGAAGCGCGCGAGCATCGCCTCCACCGAGGTGCCGGCCTCCTGTGCGCTCGGCGTGAAGCCGGTGACGACCGGCAGGAAGCTCTCGCTGGTCAGCACCTGCAGCCGCAGGTCGGTGGCGGCGCGGACGGTGGCGGTGCGGGGCCCGCTGCGCAGCAGGGCGATCTCGCCGAAACCCTCACCGGCGCCGAGGGTCGCGACGACCTGGCCGTCACCGAGCACCTCCACCTCGCCGTCCTCGATCACGTAGTAGACGTCGCCGGGGTCGCCCTGCTCGAACAGCACGCTGCCCGCGGGCGCGGCGACCGGGTGCAGGCCTCGCGCGAGCTGCTCGATCGCGGGCAGGGGGAGCGGGCCGAGCATGGGCACGCCCTGCAGCAGGGCGATCTCCTGGTCGCGCACGCCGATCGAGCGGTCCAGGCGCGCCAGCCGCCGCGAGGCGGCGAGCACCAGCACGGGGCACACGACGCCGACGACGACGAGCGCGGTCCGCACGTCGGCCGCCTCGACCAGCGCGGACGCCGCGACGGCGCCCAGCCCGACGGCGAGGGCGCCGAGGCTCTCGAGCAGGCCGAACACCCGGGCCAGGACCCGGTCCGGCGCGAGCCGCGCCATCAGGGTGAACAACCCCACGTCGACCAGCGCGTTGCCCACCCCCACACACCCGAGCAGGACCAGTGCGGCGACCTGGTCGGGCAGCAGGGCGATCACGGCGATCGGCCAGCCCCAGGTGGCCACGCCGAGCCCGAACCACGTCGCCAGCCGCCGGGAGCGGACCAGCAGCGACGTGGCGAGCGAGCCCAGCACGGCTCCGGCACCGACGGCCGCCGTCAGCGTGCCCACCCCCGGTTCGCCGGTCCCGAGCAGGTCGAGGGCGACGACCACGGTGAAGACCGTCAGCGCCCCGCGCGTGAAGGCCTGGGCCGCCGTCAGACCGACCAGCATCGCGAGGTCGCGGTCGCCGGCGACCGCGCGCACGCCCTCCGCGGCCTCGGCGCGCAGGTCCGGTCTCGCCGGTGCGGACGGTCGCGGCGCCGCCTCGTAGCGGACCCGCAGCATCAGACCCGCGGCCCAGAACGACGCGAGGGCGGCGACGCCGAAGACGGCGGTCACGCCCTGCACCTGGAGCAGGACCGCCGCCAGCAGCGGACCGACCAGCGTCGCGACCGAGTCGAGCAGGCCGCGCACGACGTTGGCGCTGGCGAGCTCGTGGCCGGTGCGGCACAGCGAGGGCAGCAGGGCCGAGTGCGCGGGACGGAACAGGGTGGCCGCGATGGTCGACACCACGGCCAGCAGGTAGACGGCCGACGGCGGGCCGGCCACGGCGATCACGACCGCGGCCAGCGCCGTCGCCGCGCCCCGCACGCCTGACACCCAGACCAGCACCCGCTCGCGACGGCCCCTGTCGGCGAACGGCGCAGCCAGCGGGGCGACGACCGCCGACGGCACCATCCGCAGCAGCCCGACGAGCCCGACGGCCGCGGGGCCCCCGTCCCGGTAGGCGACGATCCCGAGCGCGACGGTGAACGCCCACTCCGCGGTGGTGGCCCCGAGGAAGGCCAGCTGGGCCCGGCGCAGGCTCGGGTTGCGCGCGTTGCTCGCGAACGCCTCGCCGGCGACGGCGAGACGGCTGCCTAGGCGACCGGACGCCACGGCGCGGGGGCGCGTCTCGTGGCGGGAGCACCAGCCGGTGCGGTGGGGCGATTCGTCGAGATCGCCCGCAAATCAACGGGAGTCATCACGACCGCCGCCTCCGTCCCGCTGGTAGCGTTCGAGGATGAGGACCGGGCGTGCGTTGCTCCTGATCGCCGACATCGGCGGCTACACGCAGTACATGCAGTCCCACCGCACGATCCTAGGGCACGCCGAGGCGACGACCAGGCGTCTGCTGCAGAAGGTCGTCGACGCCGCACCGGGCTTCGAGCTGGTCGAGATCGAGGGCGACGCAGCCTTCCTCTCGTGCGCGGTCGACGGCCTCGACGGCGACGCGGTGGTCGCCTCGGTGACCCGCGCCGCCCGGGCCATGCACCACGCGTTCCACACCGAGCGCCGCGCGGTGCAGCTCAACATGTGCCCCTGCGGCAGCTGCACCCAGACCAGCGGCCTGCGGCTGAAGTTCGTCGCGCACGTCGGCGAGGTCGCCACCCAGACGATCCGCCGCCGCCGCAAGCTCGTCGGCATGGACGTCATCTACGTGCACCGGCTGCTCAAGAGCCCGGTCGCGGCGCCGGAGTACGTCCTGCTCTCCGAGGACCTGCACTCCGCGGGCACCGCGGCGGACCTGCCCGTCCACGACATCTCGCAGGAGCTCGAGGGGATCGGGTCGGTGCACGCGTACTGGGTGGACGTCTCCGACCTCGGCGGACCACTGCCCGCCGCGCCCGACCCCTCGCTCCTGCGCCGGCTCGGCGGCACCTTCGGGATCCTCGGCCGCGGCATCCGCGAGCAGCTAGGCCCGCGCCGCGCGGTCGTCGCGCCGGTCGCCGGCTGACCGCTCAGCCCGTCGGGCCCTCGTCCGCGCCGGCCGTCTCGGCCTCCAGCTGCGCCTCCACCTCGGCCAGCAGGGCCGAGCCGGTCACGACGGTGGACGCGAAGTGCCGGTGCATCCACTCCAGGTGGTCGTGCCGGCTGCGCATGATCCGCAGCGTGTCCCAGTTCGGGAACGTCTGCTGCAGGACGTGCACCTCCATCAGGCGCGGGTCGACCTCGTAGACGTGCTCGAAGGTGGTCTGCGCGACCTCGCTGACCCGCAGCGGCTCGGGCGGCGTGTGCTGCTCGGCGTAGCGGTACGGCGCCGTCGCGGCCGGGCCCGTCGGCTGCTCACCGGTTCTCACTGGTCGTGTCCTGTCCGTAGGCGCGGTCCAGCAGGTACTTGCCGGGGTTCATGATGTTGTTCGGGTCGAGCGCGCGCTTGACGTCGAGCATCACCTCGAAGCCGCGACCCAGCTCCTCGGGCAGCAGGTCGACCTCGCCCTCGCGGCACGAGCCGTGGCACGCGCTCATCGACCCGCCGTGCGCCAGGGCTACCGCGGCGATGTCGCGCTTGGCCTTGACCCACGCCGCCCAGGCCGCGTCGTCCAGCCGCTGCTCCCAGATGCCGACGTCGATCTCGGTGAGGTAGTCCACGCCGGTGGCACCCGAGGTGTAGGCGAACATGCCCCAGTCGTCGAAGACGTCGGTCCTGCGCCGCAGGTCGGCCAGGATCTCGTGCCAGGCGCGGCTGACCGCCGGCACCGCCGAGAAGTTCACCGCCGCGTCCTCGCAGTGCCACGACATCGGGATGACCTGGCCGTCCTTGGTGCGGCCGTGCAGCGGCGTGGCGTACCGGTCGTGCCGGGCCGCCCAGTCGCCCTCGGAGATCTCGTCGCCGAGGTACCGGGCACCGTGCTCCTTGGCGATCCGGAACAGCCGCTTCCCACCTGCGGCCACCTCGTCCTCGTAGCCGTACATCACCGCGCACACCAGCGCCCTGACGTCGGCGGGCTGGGGGATGTAGGCCTCGTCGTCGCGGCGCAGGTAGGCGACCTTGTGCTCGTCGAAGAGCACCGCGCCGGCGAAGGTGGCGACACCGGCGCGGGCGAGCGCGCCGGTGCAGGCGTGGGCGTCGTCGTAGCTGTCGAAGGACCAGAACGGCGACAGCTCCGCCTCCGGCTTCGGGAACAGCTTCAGCGTCGCCTTCGTGGCGATGCCGAGCGTGCCCTGGTGCCCCATGAACAGGTGCTTGAGCTGGTAGCCGCTGGAGGACTTGCTGATCTTGCGGCCGATGCCGTCGCCGACGTGCAGGACCTCGCCGGTCGGCAGCACGTGGTCGAAGCTCAGGACGAGGTCGCGGGTGTGACCGTAGCGGGCACCGATGAGCGACCAGCCGCTCGTACCGATCCGGCCACCGACCAGCGAGCACGGGTACGACGCCGGGTCGTCGGGGTAGAACAGGCCGTGCCGCGCCAGGCGCTCGTTCAGCTTCAGCATGTTGATGCCGGTGCCGACGGTCACCGTCCGGTTCACCAGGTCGAGCTCGTGGACCTGGTCCATCTTCTTGACGTCGACGACGATGCCGCGGCGGTGGGGGACCGCACCGTCGGTGAGGCCGGTCCCGCCGTCGCGCGGCACCACCGGGATCCGCATCTCGTTGGCGATCCGCACCACCGCGGCGACCTGCTCGGTCGAGGTCGGCATCACCACGACGTCGGGCACGCGCTCGGACCAGCGGTGCACCGGGAAGGGGGCCGGCACCCGTGCGCGGTTGTAGCGGTCGGCCTTGCCGAGCAGGATCTGGTCCTCGCCGAGCACGGGCCGCAGCGCCGCCACCAGCGCGGCCAGCCGCTCGTCGCCGAGCGGCTCGGTGGTGAACGGCGCGGTGCCGATGGGTGCGGAGCCGAGCGGTGCGGCCGGTCCGGTGATGGTCATCGTCAGTGGCCCCCGCACCCGCAGCCGCCGGCACCGCCGCCGCACCCGCCGCCTCCGGAGCCGCAGCCACCGCCACCGCACCCGCCGCTGCCGCGGGTGCGCCGCGCGCGCCCCGCGACGCCGGTGCGCTCCTGCGCCAGCCGCCGGTCGCCGACGTCGCCGCGCGAGCCGCCGACGGTGATGCCGAGCGACTGGGCGAACAGCTCGTGCAGGTCGACCACGTCGATGTCCTCGGCGTCGCCGGCCTCTGACAGCGGCCGCTCCGACCACGGGCAGGCGCTGACGAGGGTGTCGACGTCGAGCTCGGCGGCGCGCTCGAGCCGCATCGCGCTGATCTTCGCGGTGAGCTCGGGCTTCTCGACCGGAAGGCCCCCGCCGCCGCCCGAGCAGTACGACCACTGGGTGACCCGGTCGACGTCCTCGAACCGCAGGCCCGGGATCGACCGCAGCAGCTCGCGCGGCTCCTCCCAGATGCCCTTGCGCTTGTTGAGCCTGCAGGGGTCGTGGTACGTGATCGCCCGGTCGACCGGCACCGACGGCGTGAGCCGTCCCTCCCTCAGCAGCTGCGCGAGCACCTCGATCACGAGCACGACCTCGATGTCGAACTCCTCGCCGAAGTACCGCGGGTAGTCCTCGGTGAAGCTGATGTAGTCGTGCGGGTCGAGCACCAGCAGGCGCCTGGTGCCGGACGCCCGCCAGTTGTCGAGGTTGTGCCGCGCGAAGCGCTGCGCCTGCTCGGCGTAGCCCATCTCGGCCGCCGGCCCGCCGCAGCACCACTGCTCGTCCATCAGGCCGAACTCGTAGCCGGCGAGCTGCAGCGTCTGCGCCACCGCGCGGGGCACGGACGTGCGGTAGAACGCGGCCTCGCAGTCGACGAACAGGACCGTCTCGCCGCCGATCGGGATGTCCAGGCCCTCGGCCCAGTCGCGCACGCGGTCCTGGCTGACCGGGGTCTCGCCGAGGACCGGCTCGTGCGTCTTCAGGTCGGTGCGCTCGTTCCAGACCTTCCACCCCGGCTGGTGCACCCCGCTCTCGACGGCCAGGGTCCGCACCGCCTTGACGACGTCGACCGTGCGGGTGCGGAAGCGGTAGAAGTCGCCGGTGAACAGGGTGTTCGGGCAGCGCAGCTCGCACGCCCCGCACTGGGTGCAGTTGACGTAGTCGGCTGCGACGTCGGCGATATCGAGCTCGCCGCGCTCCATCGCCACGACGTTGGCGTGAAACGCGGTCGGCGTCCACGACTCGTTGCGCTCGACCTGGGTGACGGGGCAGACCTCGCGGCAGAACTTGTGCCCCGAGGAGAAGCAGTTGTACGAGGTGTTGCGCCACTTCTCGACGAACGCCGCCGTCCTCTCGTCCTGCACCGGTGGTGGCAGAGGGCCGGCCAGCGTCTCGGGGTACCCGGCGAGCTCCGGCGGGTTGGACGGCGCGCCGGGCGTGAACGGCCCGGAGAGTGCGTCGACCAGGGGCTCGGTCCCCGACGCCTGCTCGGGATCGACCTGTGTCACGGGTGCTCCTCCGGTCCGGGGGCGGTGCGTGCGGTCACGCTAACCAGTCAAACCTCTGGAATCAACGGTTAAGTCGTGTGGACGTGGGTGCGACACTTCCGGGAGGGACCGGTCAGGGAGGCGAGGGTGCAGCTGCTCAGCGGTGACGCGCGGCGGGCCGTCTTCGCCCCGCTCGACGACGGCGCCCTGCGCAGCGAGGCCGTCGTTCGACGGGTGGGCAGCGCGATCGCGCTCGGCCTGCTCGGCGACGGCGAGCAGCTGCCGACCGAGACCGACCTGGCCACCATGCTCAACGTCTCGACCATGACCCTGCGCGAGGCGCTGGCCGAGCTGCGCGGCCTGGGGTTGGTGCAGACGCGACGGGGCCGGGGCGGGGGCAGCTTCGTCCGCGCCCGCGACGACGTGCTGGCCGAGCTGGCCGAGACGCGGTTGTCCGAGCTCGGGACGACCGACCTCCGCGAGCTCGGCGACACCCACGCCGCCGCCGCGGCGGCCTCCGCGCGGCTCGCCGCCGCGCGGGCGTCGCGCACCGAGATCGCCCGGCTGCGCGACATCCTCGACCGGCTCGCCCGCGCTGACTCGGTCACCGGGCAACGGCGCGCCGAGGGGCGCTACTACATCGAGCTCGCCGCGTGCGCCCAGTCGGTGCGGCTGACGATGCAGGAGATGGACCTGCACCTCGAGCTCGGCCAGCTGCCGTGGCCACCCGCCCATGCGCCCGGCCTGCTCGAGGTGATCGTCGCCGACCACCGCGCGGCCGTCGACGCGATCGAGGCGCGGCACGCGACCCGGGCCCGGGCCTTGACCGAGGAGCACATCGACCGGCGCACGCACTGGTCGATCGAGCTGCGCCTCGGCATGGGCGCTGCGGACGACACCCTGCGCCGGGAGGTGTCGTGAGCACCGCGCGCGAGGCCGCGCGGGTCGGGGCGGCCGTCGCCGACGTGGTCGAGCGGGTGTTCGCCACCGTCACGACCGTCCGGGATGCCGCGCTGGGACCGGTTGCGCGCGAGGGGTTCTCGAGCGGCGCGCCGGTGCTGGGCGACCACGTGCGCGACCTGCTCCGCGAGCCGGAGCAGCTGGCGGCCGGCCTCGGCCTGGTGGTGGCTCCCCGGGCCGAGCTGCCGCTCCGGCTGGAGTGGTGGCAGGTGGACCCGGACGGCGGGAGGCTGCGCCTGCTCGAGCCGGACCTGCGCCCGACCAGTCTCGGCTACTACGACTACACGGCCGCGGAGTGGTTCGCCGTGCCGCGCCGCACCGGGCGCCGGCACGTGGTCGGCCCGTACGTCGACGTGCACGGCACCGGCCGCTACCTGCTCACCCTGACCGAGCCGGTCGTCGTCGACGGCGAGTTCGCCGGGGTGGCCGGTGCCGACGTGCCGGTGCGGCGCTTCGAGGCGCACCTGCTGCGGGTGCTCGGCCCCTCGCCCGGCCCGTTCGTGCTGGTCAACGACGAGGAGCGGGTCGTGCTGTCGACGGCACCGCAGTGGCTGGTGGGCGAGCTGGTGGCACCGGACGTGGTCTCGACCGGCCCCGTCGCCGAGGTCCCGGGCACGCCCTGGCGGTTGCTGCAGGTCGCCGGCAGGAGCGTCCTCACCGCCTGACCTGGGGGCGGCCGCTGCGCCGGACGGGGGTCACGGCGTCACCGTCCGGGGTCTTGTCCTCAGAACTCTGCATCTATAGGTTTCCCGCACGCTGTGGCCCACGACACACCGGCTCCCGCCGACCCGCAGGCCGCACCGCCGCGAGGAGACGCCTGTGACGACAGCCGGACCGCACGCAGGTCAGACCGACGACGACGCGCAGCTCGCCGCCCTGGGCTACACCGGTGAGTTCCACCGGGGGATGGGCCTGTGGGGCAACATGGCGCTCGGGTTCACCTACCTCTCACCCCTGGTGGGGGTGTACTCGCTGTTCGCGTACAGCCTGTCGATCGGCGGGCCCCCGTCGATCTGGTGGATCGTCATCGTCGGCCTCGGACAGCTGCTCGTCGCCCTCGTCTTCGGTGAGGTCGTCTCCCAGTACCCGCTCGCCGGCGGCATCTACCCGTGGACGCGGCGGCTGTGGAACCGGCGGTACGCCTGGGTCGTCTCGTGGATCTACATCTGGGCCGTGATCGTCACGATCACCGCGGTGGCGGAGTTCGGTGCGGGGTTCGTCGCCGCGCTGCTCGACCTCGAGGCCACCGCAGGGGTCGGGCTGGCCGCCACCGTCGTGCTGCTGGTCATCGCATTCGCCGTGAACTACAGCGGCACCCGGAACCTGGCGCGGATCGCCCAGATCGGCCTGGCCGCAGAGCTCGTCGGCGTCGTGGCGCTCGGGCTGTTCCTGCTGCTGTTCCGCCGCGAGCAGCCGTTCTCGGTGTTCTTCGACTCGCTCGGAGCCGGCGGAGGCAGCGGGTACGTCGGGGTCTTCCTCGCGGCGTCGCTGTCCGGCCTGTTCCTGTTCTACGGCTTCGAGGCGTGCGGCGACGTGGCGGAGGAGGTGGCCGACCCCGGCCGGCAGATCCCGCGGGCGATGGTCCTGACCATCGTGGTCGGCGGCGTGTCCGGGTTCCTGTCGTACGCCGGCTACGTCCTGGCGGCGCCGGACCTGCAGGCGATCGTCGCCGGCGAGGACGCGGACCCGATCCCGTCGATCCTCGAGAGCTCGCTCGGCACAGTGGGTTCCAAGGTCTTCCTCGTCGTCATCGTGATCGCCTTCCTGTCCTGCGTGCTGTCGCTGCAGGCCGCCGGCAGCCGGCTGCTCTACGCGTTCGCCCGCGACCGGATGCTGCCGGCCAGCGGCTGGCTCTCGCACGTGTCCGCGCGGCACGCGGTGCCCACCAACGCGCTGCTCGTCGTCTGCGTCGTGCCGGTGCTGATCGCCCTGTTCGTCTACTTCCAGGAGGGGATCCTCGCCCGCGTCACAGCCTTCGCGGTCCTCGGCATCTACGTCTCCTTCCAGGCTGTCGTGCTGGCCGCCCTGCGCCAGCGCCTCCGGGGCTGGCGCCCCGCCGGCCTGTGGAACCTCGGGACCGCCGGCCTCGCCGTCAACGTCCTCGCCCTGGCCTACGGGGTCTTCGCCATCGTCCTGCTGATCAAGCCGGCACCGGGCACCGAGACCTTCCTCGACCGGTGGGTCGTGGCGATCGGCCTGGCCGTCGTCGCGGGCAGCGGCCTGCTCTACCTGCTGGTCGCGCGCCCGGACCGGCACTCCGCACACGTCCCCGAGGGCGACGCCCTCGAGGTCGCCCAGCAGCTGCAGACCATCCGCCGCGGCGGGGACGTCGTCACCCAGGAGGAGATCCGATGAGGTTCAGCTACGCGATGCTGCCCGACTACTCGCTCGAGGAGTGCCTGGAGGCGATCCGTCTCGCCGACGAGCTCGGCTACCACGCCGTCTACGCCGCCGACGAGACCTGGCACAAGGACCTGTGGCTGCTGTTCGCCGCTGCCGCCGCGCAGACGTCGCGGATCCGGATGGGGCCCAGCGTCTCCGCGGTGACGCTGCGCGAGCCGACCCTGATCGCGCAGGCCGCGGCGACGCTCGACGAGCTATCCGGCGGTCGCGCCGAGGTGGTGCTGTCGAGCGGCAACTTCGGCCTGCTGGCGCAGTACAAGATCGACTGGACGAAGACCAAGCCGCTCTCGCGCGTGATCGAGGGCGTCCACGTCGTGCGCACCTTCCTGGACGACGGCGCGATCACCTTCGACGGCGAGTTCTTCCAGTACGAGGGGCTGTTCACCTTCGCCCGCCCCGTGCAGGACCGGGTGCCGGTGAAGATGGGCGCGATGCGCGGGCCGAAGTCGTTCGTCGCCTCGGCCGAGCACTCCGACGGCTGCCACCACGCCCTCAGCTACACGCGCGAGGCCTACGAGTACGCGGCGGAGCACCTGCGGGTCGGCGCCGAGAAGGCCGGGAAGGACTGGACCACGCTCGACTTCGGCGCCTGGGTGGTGCTGGCCGTCGGCCGCGACTCCGCCGCCGCCAAGGACGCCGCCCGCAGCATGGTCGGCATCTACGCGTCGTCGATGCCAGCAGAACAGCTGCAGCGCAACGGTGTCGACCCCGACGAGCTGAAGCCGATCATCGAGGCCATCGGCGCGGGCGACCTCGCGCGCGGCATCGAGCTCACGTCGCCCGAGCTCGCCGACAAGCTCTCCTTCGCCGGCACGCCGGAGGAGGTGACGGCCAAGATCAAGGAGATCGAGCCGGCCGGGGTGAACCACCTCATCGCCGCGATCACCGACCGCTCGATCGTCAGGAGCTTCACCGGCCGCGAGATCCCGGGCGTCGGGTCGGTGACCGAGCAGCTTCAGCTGCTGCACGACGAGGTGATGCCGGCCTTCGCCTGATCCGGTCCCGCGCCCTGCCCGCGTTCGGACGGCGCGACCGGTACTCCTGGCGGAGTCGTCAGGGACCCAGCAGCCGGACGTCGACGCTCGGGTACCAGCCCTCGAGGTCGTCGTCGGCCGGTGCGCCGTCGACCCTGACGTGCACGACCGGCATGGTGCCGTCGCCGGGCCAGGCCCACTGCGTCGCGCGAGCCTCCCGCTCCTCGATCGTGCCGTCGGACCAGCGCAGCCGCACGGCGACGGCGACCGGGGCGTCCGAGCGCACCACGACAGCGCCCTCGGCCGGGTGCACGCGGACCAGGGACCGGGGTTCGGGAGAGGGCACGCCCCACCCAAGCACGTCCCCGTCCCGACCGCGGTCCGAACGACCGGCCGCCGCCCTGCGGGTGGCAGGACGGCGGCCGGCGGTCGGGACGGGTCGGCTCAGCTGCGCGCCGTCGCGGGGGCCAGGCGGATGAGGGCGGCGCCGACCAGGACGAACAGCACCCCGAGGCCGACCGCCATCGCCGCGATCCCGAAGGAGACCACGGAGGTGAACAGAGAGGCCCGCAGGAAAGAGCCGTTCATCACGGTCGCCCGGACCGGGTCCTCGCGGTCCAGCTCGGCGTACGTCTTGCCCGCGGAGGCCTCGAGCGCGTGGTGCTCGATGATGTCGGCCTCGGCGTAGGCGGTGAGCGGGCCGTCGACCGGCTCGCCGGCGAACCAGCGGGCGTCCTCGGCGACGGTGATCTGCTCGTCGGCCAGCGAGGTCTGGACCAGCGCCCAGGTGGCCGCGCCGCCCAGGGCCAGCAGGATGCCGCCGACCACCACCAGGAGGCCCAGCAGGCGCACGGGGCTGCCCGGCCGCCGCGAGGTCGTGGTGGTGGGGGCGGTGCGGGGGGTGGTGTCGGTGGCGGTCATCGCCGGCTCCTTCGTCTCGACCCACGTCGCGGGGTCCGCGTGCCGGCCTCCGCCGGCACCACCGAGTCAACCGGCGCGGCGGGACGGTGGTCAGGGACGCAGGGCCCGTCCTGGCGGGACCTAGGTCCCGCGTCCGGTCGGCCGGACGGGCGGCACGGGCCCGGGGTCGGGTGTGGGCCCGGCCCGACGGGGTAGCGGCAGACCCGGGCAGGACGCGCGGGGGCACGTCCGCGTCCGACCGGCGACCGACCGACGACCGACGAGGAGCCCGCCGTGACGGCACGGGACGAGCAGGCCAGGGCGCAGCCGTACACCGCTGCGCTCCTGCAGGACCTCGCGGTCGAGCCCGAGGAGGGCCGGACGCTGCAGGCCATCGTCGACCTGGGGCTCCAGACCATCACCCACGCCGACAGCGCCGGTGTCACGGTGCGCCGGGGCAAGCGGCTGACGACGCCGGCGTGGACCCACGAGGTCGTCGTGCAGGTCGACCAGGCCCAGTACGACCTCGGCGAGGGGCCGTGCATCGACGCCGTCTGGGTGGACGACGTGTACCGGATCGACGACATGGCGACCGAGGAACGGTGGCCGCGGTACGCGCCGGCGGCGCTCGACCTCGGCATCGTGTCGATGCTCAGCATCCGGCTGACCACACCGAGGGACGTCGTGGGCGGCCTGAACTTCTACGCCACCCGTCCCCGGGCCTTCGACGACGACGACGTGCAGATCGCGCACAGCTTCGCCGAGCACGCCGCGCCCGCCCTGGCCGTCTCGCAGGAGCTGAGCGGCCTGCGCTCGGCGCTGCAGACCCGGCACCGGATCGGCGCGGCGCAGGGGATCCTGCGGGCCCGGCACGGCCTCACCCTCGACCAGGCGTTCACCGTGCTCGTACGCGTCTCGCGCGACAGCAACACCGTGCTGCGGGACATCGCGGAGATGGTGGTCGAGGCCAACGGCCTGCCGGCGCAGTTCACCGAGGACCGCAGCGGGCGCTGACCGCCCGCGGCGGCGGCGACCGTTGGTCAGCGCGGTACGCAGTGGCGCAGCGCAACCAGCGCCAGCGCCTTGGCCGCGACGAGCACCTCCTGCACCGGGACCGACTCACGCGGCCCGTGCGCCAGGGCGGCGTCGCCCGGCCCGTAGTGCACCGTCGGGACGCCGCCGCCGTGCACCATCAGCCGCAGGTCGCTGCCGTACGGGGTGCCCCAGCGCTGCGGGGTGAGGCCGGTCAGCGAGCGGTGGGCGTCCTCGACCGTGCGCAGCACCGGGCTCGACTGCTCGGTGCGACCGGGGGCGAACTGCCCGCCCCACCACTCCACGAGCACGGGGTGCTCGCCCAGCCAGGCGTCGTCGGCACCGACGGCCGCCACGGCCGCCTCGAGCTCCCCGCGGGCCGTGGCGACGTCCTCGTCCAGCAGCACGCCCATCCGGCCCTCCGCCACGAGCACGTCCGGCACCGACGACGCCCAGTCGCCCGCCCTGACGGTGCCCACCTCGATCGGCGCGGGCAGCTCCCACCGCACCATCAGCGGGTCCTTGATCTCGTTGCGCCGTGCCTCGAGCCGGCGCAGCGCGGCCAGCACGGGCACGAACTTCTCCACCGCGCTGACCCCGCACAGCCGGCGCGAGGCGTGCGTCGCCACCCCCGGCACGGTGAGCCGGAAGGTGAGCGCGCCGCTGCTGGCCGGCGCGAGGTCCAGTCCGGTGGGCTCCGGGATGACGCACGCGTCCGCACGCCAGCCGCGGGCCAGCATCGCGGAGGTGCCGAGGCCGCCGTCCTCCTCGCCGACGACGGTCGCCACGAGCAGGTTGCCCGCCATCGGCCCGTGCACTGCCGCGATCGCCCGCGCCGCCCAGGTGGCGGCCACCAGCCCGCCCTTCATGTCGCACGCGCCGCGGCCGACGACCCGGTCGGCCAGCAGGGTGCCGGCGAACGGGGCCAGCTCGCCCCACGGCCCGGCGGCACCGGGCGGGACGACGTCGACGTGGGCGTTGAGCATCAGCGAGGCGCCGTCGCCGGTGCCCGCGAGCCGCGCGACCACACCGACGGCCTCGTCGCGGTCGACCTCGGTGCCCGGTGCGTCCGGCCCGGACAGCACCTCGTCGAGGGGGACGTCCCAGCGGTCGACCTCGAAGCCGTCGGCCGCGAACCGCCGGGCCAGCACGTCCTGGAGCTCGTTCTCCTCGGCGGTGCCCGACACGCTCGGCACCTGCACCATCCGGACCAGGTCGGCGACGACCTGGTGGGCATGGTCGTCGAGGTGCTCCAGCACCGCGGCGTGGCGGGGGTGGACGCCCAGGGCGGGCCGGTCGTCGGGCAGGACGGTGGTCAACGGGGCTCCTTCTGCGGTCGGTGGTGGTCCGTGCATCGGTCGCTGGTGGCCAGATGATGAGGTCGGCTCGGTGACAGGGTCAACGGCGTCCCACGCCTGCCCGCCCAGGGTGTCCGGTCTGCCCCGCGATGCCCGGAGGCAGATGGTGCGGCCGCACCACAGCGGGTGGTGCCCCAGGGTGAACTGCGCCGCGAGGCGGGCGTCCGGACGACTTCGCTGCTTACGCTGGGTGAGCACATGCGGCGTGCCTCGAGCAGCCTGGGCCCGCCGGCGCGTGAGCGCTGCTCCCACCCGGTTGCCCGTGCGGCGGGTGGGAGCACCGTGCGTGACGACCGTCCTCCGGACGCCGGGCCCTAGGCTCGGGCCCATGACGGAGCGGCAGCCGGTCGAGTGCTGGCTCACGGACATGGACGGCGTGCTGGTGCACGAGGGCGTGGCCCTGCCCGGGGCGGCCGACTTCATCGACCGCCTCGTCGCCCGGGAACGCCGGTTCCTGGTGCTGACCAACAACTCGATCTACACCCCTCGCGACCTCGCCGCGCGGCTGCGCGCCAGCGGCCTGGTCGTCCCCGAGGAGTCGATCTGGACCTCGGCGCTGGCCACCGCGCAGTTCGTCTCGGACCAGGTGCCGCAAGGCTCGGCGTACGTCATCGGCGAGGCGGGCCTGACGACCGCGCTGCACGAGGCGGGTTACGTGATGACCGACACCGACCCGGACTACGTCGTGCTCGGGGAGACCCGCACCTACTCGTTCGAGGCGATCACCCGCGCGATCCGCCTGGTCGAGGCGGGCTCGCGCTTCATCGCCACCAACCCCGACCCGACCGGTCCGTCCGCCGAGGGACCGTTGCCCGCCACGGGCGCGGTCGCCGCGCTGATCACCCGTGCCACGGGAGCCGAGCCCTACGTCATCGGCAAGCCGAACCCGATGATGTTCCGCTCCGCCATGGACCGCATCGACGCCCACTCCGCGACCACCGCGATGGTCGGCGACCGGATGGACACCGACGTGGTGGCCGGCATCGAGGCCGGGCTCGAGACCACGCTGGTGCTCACGGGCTCGACCCGGCGCGAGCAGGTGGACCGGTTCCCCTACCGGCCCACGCGGGTGGTCGACTCGATCGCCGACCTGGTGGACCTGGTCTGACCATCCCCCGACGGGCGGCGCCCCGGCCGCGCCCGCAGGATGGGGCGGTGGCAGCTGACGTGGTGCCCTGGCGCCAGGTCCTGCGCAGGCTCCCGCGCGCCACCCGGCACGAGCTGGGTGGCACCGACCTGCCGCTGCACGGCGCCGCCCTCACCTTCTACGCCGCGCTCGCCGTCGTCCCGGTCGTGCTCGTGACCGGACGGCTGGCCGCGATGATGTTCGGCGAGGAGCGGGTGCGGGGGCTGGCGCGCTCGCTGCAGGACGCCCTGCCCACGGCGCTGGACGCCGGCGCCGTCGCCCGCACGCTGATCGAGAGCGCGGTCGACCTCGGCCTGCTCGGGCTGGTGGTCGGGGTGCTGCCGGCCAGCCTGTACGGCGAGGGCCTGCGGCGCGCGTGCGCCTCGCTCGGCTCGGTCGACCCCGGGTCGTTCGTGGGATGGCGCGGCCGGCTCGGTGCGCTGCCCGTCGTCGTGGTCGCGCCCGCACTGCTGGTCGGTGTGCTGGCCGTCACGCCGCTGCTGGACGACCTGATCGGGAACGGGCTGGCGCGCACCGCCCTCGGCACCTACATCGCGCTCAACGTCAGCTGGGTCGCCGTCTCGGTCGTCCTGGCCTGGGTCTTCGTCGCGGTCGTCCCGGACGCGCCGCCCGCCCGCCAGGCGGTGACCGGCGCGGTCGTGACCGGAGCCTTCGTCGCAGGGTTCCTGCAGGGCTTCGTGCTGTTCCTGTCGCTGCCGATCGACCTCGGCCTGCCGTTCGGCGGCCTGGTGGGCGTCGGGGCGGTCGTCGCCGTCCTGCTGTGGATGTGGGTGCTGCACCTCGTCGTGCTCGTCGGCTGGGTGGCGACCCGGGTGGCAGGGCGGCTGCGTCTCGGCGTGCACGACACCCGGGTCGAACATATGGTCGAGCCATGACCGAGAACACGCAGGACGCAGCAGGAGACCAGCAGCCCGGCCTGGGCATCCCGGAGAAGGACCCCTCGGAGTGGACCACCGGCGGCGAGCCGGCGACCGGCCCGCAGCGCAGCTACCTGGAGACCCTCGCCCGTGAGGCCGGAGAGGACGTCCCGGACGACCTGAACAAGGCCCAGGCGTCCGAGATGATCGACACCCTGCAGGAGCGGACGGGCCGCGGCTCGTCCTGACCGGCGCGAGGGCGGCTCAGGCGCCCATCAGGCGGCCGACGAAGAACAGCCCCGTCACGACCACGACGAGGACGACCGCGGCGGCCACGAAGTACGGCGTCTTGGTGCGCCCGCCCGGCCCCGGCGGCTGCCGTCCGGCGACGCCGCTGGTGTCGCCCGTGCCGGAGTCGGGCGGTGTTTCGCCCGGCGGGACCCCGCCACCCGGCTCGAGCCCGGTGGACTCGGACGGGTCGGGGTCGCGTCTGCCCTCGCTCATGCACCCACCCTGCGGCAGCAGCCGCTCGCGCGCACCTCGGCCCGGTGGCCGGTGCTGCTGCGGGGGTCGTGGGTCAGGCCGTACCGGCCCGTGAGGGCTCGGCCGGCTGCGACCCGCGTCGTCGCACGGCACCCGCCAGCACCGCCGCCGCCGCCCGCGGGGTGAGCACGCCGTCCCCGAGGCCGACCTCGACGAGGGTGTCGAACACCTCGCGCCGGCGCCCGGCCGCGGCGATGCCGGCGTCGACGACCCGCGGCGAGCGGGTCAGCGCCGCGACCACGTCGGTGCCGGCCAGGTGCCGACCCAGCCGCCGGCGCAGGGCGCGTCGGTACACGGCCCCTGGCTCCGACGGGGTGGTCACCGCCGCCCGCCCGGCGAGCGCGCCGGACAGCACGGCGTAGTAGATGCCCTCCCCGGTGAGCGGGTTGATCAGCGCCGCGGCGTCGCCGGCCAGCAGCACGCGGCCGTCCGGCTGCCGGGTGCGGGCGGTGCTCAGGGGGAGCAGGTGCGCGCGCCACGCCTCGGCGTCCCGGCCGGCACCGGGCAGCAGCACCTCGAGCCGGTCGAGCAGGTCGGCGCGGGTGAGCTCGCGCCCGGGCGAGAGCACCTCGCCGTAGCCGACGTTCGCCAACCCGTCGCCCACGGGGAACGACCATGCGTAGGCGGGCCAGGACGTCGGGGCGAACGTGATGACCTGGGCGCCGGCCCGGGCGGGGTCGACCGGCGCGTACCCGCGGATGGCCACGGCGGTGCGCCGGCGGTCCGGTGCGGCGACACCGACCGCCCGGCGCAGCACCGACCCCGCGCCGTCGGCGGCCACGACCGCGCGGGCGCGGAAGCGGCCGTCGAGCACCACCTCGCCGGGTCGCTGCTCGAGCGCCCGCACCCGGTGCCGCACCAGCGCGGCGCCGCGGTCGACGGCGGCGCGGACCAGCCGCTCGTCCAGCACCCGGCGCGGCACCACGTGCGCGGGACGCGCCATGTCGCCCGCCACCTGCGGGCCGCCGGGGCGTCCGAGCTCGAGCCGGCTCACCGGCGCGTACCCGCGCACCAGGTCGAGCGGTCCCGGGCCGTGCGCACCGAGACCCGCCACCACGTCGAGCGCGTGCGGGGCGATGCCGTCACCGCACGCCTTGTCCCGCGGGAAGTCGTCGCGGTCGACCAGCAGCACCCGCGCGTCCGGGCGCGCGTCGAGGGCGGCGAGGGCGGCGGTGCTGCCGGCCGGGCCGGCACCGACGACGACGAGGTCCCAGAGCGTGCTCACGCCAGGGCCGGCGGCAGGTCCGCGCGGTCGGCGGTGGGCCAGTCCCGCGGCGCCGGCCCGAGTGCGTGCAGCTGCTCGACCTGCTCGGCGCACCACGGCGAGATGCGCTGCGAGCCGTCGAGCACCGACGCGGCGAGCTCGTCCCACGGCACCCAGCGCGCGTCGTCGACCTCGGTGGGGTCGAGGTCCAGCCGGTCGTCCGCCACCCGCGCCACGAGCACCGGGCACATCTCGTTCTCGACCACGCCGTCCATCTCGGCGCGGTAGCGGAACCGCGGCAGCACCAGCCGGACGTCGCTCAGCGCGAGGCCCAGCTCCTGGTCGGCCCGGCGCACGGCCGCCTCGGCGAGGTCCTCGCCGGGCGCCGGGTGCCCGCACACGGTGTTGGTCCACACGCCGGGGAAGGTGCGCTTGGTGAGGGCACGGCGGGTGAGCAGCAGGCGTCCGTGGTCGTCGAAGACGTAGGTCGAGAACGCCAGGTGCAGCGGGGTGTCCGCGTGGTGCGCCTGGGCCTTGGGCAGGGTGCCGGTCGCGCGGCCCTGCTCGTCGAGCAGCACGACCACCTCCACCTCGCCCGTCGCGTCCTCCGCGCGGCCCCGGTCGGGGTGACCGGCCGGGTCGGTGCCCGTCGCCTGGGCGCTCACCCGGCCACCGCCGTCGGCGCCGGGAAGCCCGCGCGGGCGGGGGAGGCCGGCCGGGCGAGCTCACGGACGGCCGCGCCGAAGACCGCGGGGAGCAGCCGGGCGGCCGGGACGACGGCGCGGCGCACCGGCACGAGGCGGGTCGCCGTGACCAGGCCGGCGGTGAGCGCGGTGTAGCGGCGGTTGACCGAGCGCCAGTCGCGCTCGTAGCGGGCCAGGTCGCCGGACACCACGGCGTCGACCGCGCACCGCGCCTGCACCAGGCCGAGGGCGACGCCCTCGCCGGTGAGCGCGTCGACGTAGCCGGCGGCGTCGCCGACCAGGAGCACCCGGCCACGCACGCGGTGCGCGGAGCGGCGGCGCAGGGGTCCCGCACCGCGGGTGCTGCCGACCCGCTCCGCGCCCGCCAGGCGCCGGGCGAGGGCGGGGAACTGCGGGAGCAGGTCGTCGAACCCGGCGCGCTCGCGGGTGAGCAGGGCGACGCCGACCAGGTCGTCGGCGACGGGGGTCACGTACGCCTCGGCGGTGGGGCCCCAGTGCACCTGCACGTGGTCGTCCCAGGGCGCGAGCCGCAGGTGCCTGCGCAGCCCGTGCCGAGTGGCCGCGGCGGGCCGCACCGGGTGGTCGAGGCCGAGCAGGTGCCGGACGGGGGAGTGCAGGCCGTCCGCGGCGAGCACGTGCCGGGCGCGGACGGGCTCGGCGCCCTCGACGGCCAGCAGCACCTCGTCGTCGGCCTGCTCCAGCCCGGTGACCGTCCGGCGCAGCACCGGGACGCCGGCCGCCTCGACCGCTGCGCCCAGGCTGCCGGCCAGGGCGGTGCGCCGCACGCCACGGCCGTCGCCGTGCCCGAACGGCACCGCGACCTCGCGACGCCCGTCGGTGTAGCGGATGCCGGTGAGCGGGCGGCCCGGCACCTCGACGCCGAGCAGCTCCAGCTCGCGCAGGCCGCCGGGCATCAGCCCCTCGCCGCAGGCCTTATCGACCGGCGGGGTACGGCGCTCGAGCACGACGACCGACAAGCCTGCGCGCGAGGCCCGCAGCGCGCTCGCCAGACCGACCGGGCCGCCGCCGACGACGGCGACGTCCCAGCGGGACCCGTCCGCGCTCACGCGGCGGCGCCCGCGAGGGCGCGGTCCTCGACCCGCACGCGGGTGCGCAGCAGCACGGCGTTCAGGACGGTGAAGACGGCGGCGGTGACCCAGGCGGTGTGGACGAGGGGCAGCGCGACGCCCTCGGCGACGACGGCCACGTAGTTGGGGTGCTTGAGGAACCGGTAGGGGCCGCGCGTGACCAGCGGTGCGCCGGGCACCACGACGACCCGCGTCGACCAGTGCTGCCCGAGCGAGGTGATGCACCACCAGCGCAGCGCCTGCGAGGCCACCGAGACCCCGAGCGCGACCCATCCCAGGGCGGGGACGAACGCCCGCCCGAGCAGCCACACCTCGAGCAGGCTGCCGACCAGCAGCGCGGTGTGCAGCACCACCATGGCCGGGTAGTGCCCCTGCCCGTGCTCGACGCCACCGCGCGCCATCGCCCACGCCACGTGCCGCTTGGTCAGCACCAGCTCGGCCAGCCGCTCCAGGCCGACGAGCACGACCAGCACGGTGAACCACTCCTGCGACCCCATCACGCACCGGTTTCCGCGGCGGGGACCGCTCCGGATGCGCGCAGCAGCACGGTCTCGAGGCAGAAGCCGGGACCCATCGCCATGAGCACGCCGTGCGCGCCGGGCTCGGGGTCGTGGTCGCGCAGCGTGTCCTCTAGGACGTGCAGCACCGAGGCCGACGACAGGTTGCCGATCCGGTCGAGCGAGGCCCAGGTGACGCCGAGCGCCTCGCGCGGCACGTCCAGCGCCGACGCCAGGGCCTCCAGCACCTTGGGCCCCCCGGGGTGCGCCACCCACCAGCCGACGTCGTCGCGGGAGAGGTCGTGCAGACCGAGGAAGCGGTCGACGTCGTCGCCGACGTGGGTGCGCACCAGCTCGGGCACCTCGACGCCGAGCACGACCTTGAGCCCGCCCGACCCGACGTCCCAGCCCATGGCGCGCTGGGTGCCGGGGTACATGCGGCTGCGGCTCCCCAGCACCTCCGGGCCGGCGTCGCCCCGGTCGGCGCCGGTGAGCACCACGGCCGCCGCGCCGTCACCGAACAGCCCGGTGGCGACCAGGTTCGCCGGCGAGGTGTCGTCGCGCTGCAGCGTCAGGCTGCACAGCTCGACGGCCAGCAGCACCGCCACGTGGTCGGGGTGACCCACGAGGTGGTCGTGCAGCCGCGCGATGCCGGCGGCACCGGCCACGCAGCCGAGCCCGAACAGCGGCACCCGCCGCACGTCCTCGCGCATGCCGACCCGCGCGGCGACCCGGGCGTCGATCGACGGGGCGGCCAGGCCGGTGACGGTCGTGGACATCACCACGTCGACGTCCTGCGGCGCCAGCCCGGCGTCGTCGAGGGCCGCCAGCAGGGCCTCGGACGCGAGATCGACCGCGACGCGGAGGAACTCGTCGTTGGCCTTGCCGAAGTCGTCGAGGGAGGCGTACCGCTCGAGCGGCAGGGCCAGGTGGCGGGTCGTCACGCCGGCATTGGCGTGCAGCCGCTGCAGCGCGGCGACCTGGTGGCCGGTGACCCCGATGGTCGAGGCGAGCGCCGCGGTGATGTCGGCCTGCTCGTACCGGTGCGGGGGCAGCGTCCCGCGGACGGCGGCGATCCGGCTCACGGGCGGGCTCCTGTCGGTCGTGCGCGGCTCCTGCAGACCCTAACCTCGGGCCGTGCCCCCCACCACCGGCGGACCCCCTCGCCGGGACGCGACGCCCGCCGGCGCGCGCTCCGCCTCGCCGGAGGGCGGCCCGGCCCGTGGCGCGGCCGTCGTGCCGGCGCTGCTCGCCTCGTGCCACCCGGGCCCGACGGTGGCGGTGACGGTGCTCACCGCGCTGCTCGCCGTGTCGGGCGGAATCGGTTGGCGCACAGGCGTTATGGTCGTCCTGGCGGTGCTCGCCGGCCAGCTGTCGATCGGCTGGTCGAACGACCTCGTCGACGCCGAGCGCGACCTCCGGTCGGGCCGCACCGACAAGCCGGTCGCGACCGGCGCGGTCCCCGCCCGGGTGCTGCGCCCCGCCATCGCCGTGGCACTGGCGCTGTGCGTCGTGCTGTCCCTCGCCGCCGGCCTGGTCGCCGGGGCGGTGCACCTGGTGGGCGTCGCCATGGGGTGGGCCCACAACCTGGGGGCGAAGCGGACGCTGCTCTCACCGCTGCCCTACGCGGTCGCCTTCGCGTCGCTGCCGGCGTTCGTCGGTCTCGCCGGGCCGGACGGGCTGCCGCCGGCCTGGGTGCTGGTCTGCGGCGCGGTGCTGGGCGTCGCAGCGCACCTGCTCAACACGCTGCCGGACCTCGCGGACGACCTCGCCACCGGCGTCGTCGGGCTGCCGCAGCGGCTGGGGGAGACCCGGGTCCGGGTGCTCGCGCCGCTGCTCCTGCTCGCCGGCACGGCGCTCGCCGTCGTCCGTCCTGGATCGGGCGACCCCGTCCCCGGCTGGGCGTGGGGCGCCCTGGTCGTCGGCGCGGTGCTCGCCGCCGTCGCCGCTGCCCGCCGCGGACGGGTCCCGTTCGCAGCCGCCGTGGGGGTCGCGCTGCTGTGCGTCGGGCTGCTCGTCGTGCGCTCGGCGTGACCCTCCCCACGCCGGCTCGGGTGGCCGGGGCCCGGTGCCTCGCGTAGGAAGGGAGGTGTCCGAACGAACCCGATGAGAGGTGTTCCCGTGGCACAGGTCCAGGAGTCCGTCGACGTCGACGTCCCCGTCCGTACGGCGTACGACCAGTGGACGCAGTTCGAGAGCTTCCCCCACTTCATGGACGGGGTCGTCTCGATCACGCAGATCGACGACACGCACAACCACTGGGTGACCAAGGTCGGTGGCGTCGAGCGCGAGTTCGACACCGAGATCAGCGAGCAGACGCCGGACGAGCGCATCGCCTGGCACAGCATCGGTGGCGAGACCAAGCACGCCGGCGTGGTGACGTTCCACCGCATCAGCGACACCACGAGCCGCGTGATGATCCAGATCGACTGGGAGCCCGAGGGTCTGGTCGAGAAGGCCGGCGCCGCCATCGGCGTCGACGACCACCGGGTCAAGGCCGACGCGAAGCGGTTCAAGGAGTTCGTCGAGAGCCGCGGCAGCGAGACCGGCGCGTGGCGCGGCGAGGTCGACGCCCCGCCGCAGCACGGCTGACGCACGACGCACGGCGGAGACGCACGTGGACGAGGCGCCCGGGCACGCACCGAGACTGGTGGTGACCCGGGCGCCTCGACGTCCGCAGGGGGTCGTCCTGCTCCTGCACGGAGGTGGGGGCGGCCCGCAGCCGAGCGCCGTGAGCGCGACGCAGCCGTCGGTCCTGCGGATGTGGTCGGCGGCTGCTGCCGTGGCGCGGGCCGGCCGGGGGCGCCTGGTCGTCGCCCGGCTGCTCAACGCGACCCGCGGCTGGGGGTCCGACGCCGCCCCGGTGCGCGACGCGCACTGGGCCCTGGACCGGCTGGCCGACCGCTTCGGGCCGCTGCCCACCTCGCTGGTGGGGCACTCCCTGGGCGGCCGCGCGGCACTCGTGGCCGCCGACCGCGACGAGGTCCGCTCGGCCGTCGCGCTGGCCGCGTGGGTGCTGCCGGGCGACGCCCGCCGCGTCCGCGACCGGCAGATCCTGTTCGTGCACGGCACGGCCGACCGGGTCGCACCGCCGGCGCGCGCCGCCGGCGTGGCGCGCGACCTCGAGGCCGCCAACCAGGTCTCCTTCGTCCGGCTCGACGGCGCCGGCCACGCGCTGCTCCGCGAGGCGTGGCAGGTCGACGCGCTCGCCGCCGACTTCGCGCGTGCGACCGTGCTGGACGTGCCGCCCCGCCTGGCGTCGACGCGCCGCGCGCTGCACCGTGGGTCCGAGCCGGTCGACGGGGCCGGCGACGGCGTGGAGGTGGAGCGGTGATGGCACCCCGGGACGGACGACGCAGCGACCAGGACGAGGACCTGCCCAGCACCCTGGAGCGCAGCGAGGAGTACGCGCGGCGCACCTGGTCGGCAGCGCACTCGGCCGCCGTGGAGCAGTACGGCGAGGGCGAGCGCGCGCAGCGCACCGCGTGGGCGGCGCTGAAGCACACGCACGAGAAGGTCGGCGACCACTGGGAGCCCAAGGAGGACGGCCGCCGCGGGCCGTCCGACACCCAGGCCGCCGAGGGCGGCGCGGGCACCGACCTCGGCACGGCCGGCGGTGTCGACACCGCGGCGACCAAGGACCACCTGATGGGCATCGCGAGGCGCCTCGACGTCCGGGGCAGGTCGCGGATGACCAAAGCCGAGCTGGTCGAGGCGATCGCGCGCGCCAACGACCGGGCGACCGCACGCAGCCGCGAGCGGGAGCGCGACGGCTGAGCGCGTCGTGAGCGGCGCGCTGCCGCTCCCCGTGGTTCGCTGGTCGGGTGCCAGCACCTGAGCCGGGACCACTCGGCCTGCCGCCCACCTGCCAGGCCTGCCTGTTCGACCTCGACGGCGTCCTCACCGACACCGCGAGCGTCCACACCCGCGCCTGGACCTCCACCTTCGACGCGTTCCTGCGCGGCCGCGCAGAGCAGACGGGGGAGCCGTTCACGCCGTTCGACCCGCACGCCGACTACCTGGCGCACGTCGACGGCAGGCCGCGCCAGGACGGTGTCCGCGAGTTCCTGCGCAGCCGCGGCATCGACCTGCCCGAGGGCGACCCCGACGACCCGCCGGACCGCGAGACCGTCTGGGGCGTGGGCAACCGCAAGAACGAGGAGTTCCAGCGCACCCTGCGCGAGGACGGCGTGCTGGTCTTCGAGGGGTCGCGCCGCTACCTGGAGGCCGTGCGCGACGCCGGCCTGCACGTCGCGGTGGTCTCGTCCAGCGCCAACACCGCCGACGTCCTCGAGGTCACGGGCCTGGCGCAGTTCGTGCACTGCCGGGTCGACGGCGTGACGCTGCGCGAGGAGGGCATCGCGGGCAAGCCCGCACCGGACTCGTTCCTGCGCGCCGCCGAGATCCTCGGCGTCGACGCCACCGCCGCCGCGGTGTTCGAGGACGCGCTGAGCGGCGTGCAGGCAGGACGCGCCGGCGGGTTCGGCTGCGTCGTCGGCGTCGACCGCGCCGGCCACGCCGATGCGTTGCGGGAGAACGGTGCCGACGTCGTCGTGCAGGACCTGGAGGAGCTGTTGTGATCGCTGGTGACATCTTCCCGGTCGAGCCGTGGCAGCTGCGCGAGACCCACCTCGACCTGAAGCTGCTCGACGAGTCGGAGTCGCTGTTCGCGCTGTCGAACGGGCACATCGGGTTGCGCGGCAACCTCGACGAGGGTGAGCCCTACGGGCTGCCGGGCACGTACCTGGGCTCGTTCTACGAGACCCGGCCGCTGCCGTACGCGGAGGCCGGGTTCGGCTACCCCGAGGACGGCCAGTCCGTCGTCGACGTCACCAACGGCAAGATCTTCCGGCTGCTCGTCGACGACGAGCCGTTCGACGTGCGGTACGGCGACCTGGTCGAGCACGAGCGCGTGCTCGACCTGCGCGCCGGGACGCTGCGCCGCACGCTGCGCTGGCGGTCACCGGCCGGCAAGCAGGTCGACGTGCAGACCACGCGGTTGGTGTCGTTCGTGCACCGCAGCGTCGCGGCGATCGAGTACGTCGTGCGGGCGGTCGACGAGAAGACGCGCGTGACGATCCAGTCCGAGCTGGTGGCGAACGAGGACCAGCCGCAGACGAGCAAGGACCCGCGGGTGGCGGCGGCGCTGGCGAACGTCCTGGAGGCCGTGCACCACGAGCACTCCGAGCGCGGCGCGCTGCTGGTGCACCGCACCCGCCGCAGCGACCTGATGATGGCGGCCGGCATGGCGCACACCGTCGAGGCGTCCGGCCGGATGGCGATCGAGACCGACTCGGCCGACGACTGGGCGCGCACCACGGTCACCTGCGAGCTGCAGCCGGGGCAGAAGCTGCGGCTGGTCAAGTACCTCGCCTACGGGTGGTCGAGCCTGCGCTCGCGCCCTGCCCTGCGCGACCAGGTGGCCGCGGCGCTCACCTCGGCCAGGTACACCGGCTGGGACGGGCTGGTCGAGGACCAGCGGACTTACCTCGACGCGTTCTGGGACGGCGCCGACGTCGAGGTGGAGGGCGACCCCGACATCCAGCAGGCGGTGCGGTTCGCGCTGTTCCACGTGCTGCAGGCCAGCGCCCGCACCGAGCGGCGCGCGATCGCGGGCAAGGGTCTCACCGGCCCCGGGTACGACGGTCACGCGTTCTGGGACACCGAGACCTTCGTGCTCCCGGTGCTCACCTACACGCTGCCGCACGCCGCGGCCGACGCCCTGCGCTGGCGCGCCTCGACCCTGAACCTGGCGCGCGAGCGCGCGGCCCAGCTCGACCTGGAGGGCGCCGCGTTCCCGTGGCGCACCATCCGCGGGCAGGAGTGCTCGGCGTACTGGCCCGCCGGAACCGCCGCATGGCACGTGAACGCCGACGTCGCAGCGGCTTTCGAGCGCTACCGCTTGGTCACGGGCGACCACGGGCTCGAGGCCGAGTGCGGGCTCACGGTGCTGGTCGAGACCGCGCGGCTGTGGATCTCGCTCGGGCACCACGACCGGCACGGCGTCTGGCACGTCGACGGCGTCACCGGCCCGGACGAGTACACCGCGGTGGTGCGCGACAACGTGTTCACCAACGTGATGGCCGCGCACAACCTGCGCTGCGCGGCGGCAGCCTGCGAGCGGCTGCCCGACGACGCGTCGGCCCTCGGGGTCGACCACGAGGAGATGGCCCGCTGGCGCGACGCCGCCTCCGCGGCCCACATCCCGTACGACGAGGAGCTGGGCGTGCACGAGCAGTGCGCCGGGTTCACCACGCTCGCCGAGTGGGACTTCACCCGCAACACCGAGTACCCGCTGCTGCTCAACGAGGCGTACGTGCGGCTGTACCCGGCGCAGGTGATCAAGCAGGCCGACCTGGTGCTCGCGATGCAGATGCAGGGCCACCTGTTCACGCCGGAGCAGAAGGCCCGCAACGTCGACTACTACGAGCGCCGCACCGTCCGCGACTCGTCGCTGTCGGCCTGCACGCAGGCGGTGATGTGCGCCGAGGTCGGGCACCTGCAGCTCGCCCACGACTACGCCTACGAGGCGGCGATGGTCGACCTGCGCGACCTGCACCACAACACCAAGGACGGCCTGCACATGGCCTCGCTCGCCGGCACCTGGACCGCGCTGGTGCAGGGTTTCGGCGGCCTGCGCGACGACGAGGGCGTCCTGGCCCTCGACCCCGCGCTGCCCTCGGGGATCGCGCGGCTCCGGTTCCGGCTGCGGTGGCGCGAGATGCGCCTGACCGTCGACGTCACCCACGACGACGTCACGTACACGCTGCGGGACGGCCCTGGCGCGACGATGACCTTGCGGCACGCGGGGGAGGAGCTCGAGGTCGGCACCGACGCCCCGGTCACCGTCGCCCTGGTGCCGCGCAAGCCGCTGCTGCCCACCCCGCAGCAGCCACCGGGCCGCTGCCCCGCCGGCCGCACGGCCTGACCGACCGCCCCTACCCGGGTCCTGGGGCGCGGGTAGGGGGTCGCGCGTCCACGTCACCGACACCCTGGAGGACCGGCATGGCGAAGCGTCAGCTGCCCCGACCCGCCGAGCTGTTCGAGCTCGTCCAGCTCCGCAGGCCCCAGGTCGGCAGGGCCCGACGGCTCGCCGACGCGCTGACGATCGCGGACCTGCGTCGGATCGCCAAGCGGCGCACGCCCCGGGCGGCGTTCGACTACACCGACGGCGCCGCGGAGCAGGAGGTCTCGCTCGCCCGTGCGCGAAGGGCGTTCTCGGACATCGAGTTCCACCCCGACATCCTCCGGCCCGCGCCGAGCGTCGACACGTCGACCGAGATCCTCGGAGGACCCTCGGCCCTCCCGTTCGGCATCGCTCCCACCGGCTTCACCCGCCTGATGCAGACAGAGGGCGAGAGCGCCGGCGCCGGCGCGGCCGCGTCGGCGGGCATCCCGTTCACCCTGTCGACGCTCGGCACGACCTCGATCGAGGACGTGCAGGCGGCGAACCCGCACGGCCGCAACTGGTTCCAGCTGTACGTGATGCGCGACCGCGACATCTCCTACGGGCTGGTCGAGCGTGCCGCCCGAGCCGGGTTCGACACGCTGATGTTCACGGTGGACACGCCGATCGCCGGCGCACGGCTGCGGGACAGGCGCAACGGGTTCTCCATCCCCCCGCAGCTGACCCTGAGCACGATCGCGGACGCCCTCCCGCGTCCGTGGTGGTGGTACGACTTCCTGACCACCCCGAAGCTCGAGTTCGCGTCCCTGAGCACCACCGGCGGGACCGTGGCCGATCTCATCGGCTCCGCGATGGACCCCACGATCAGCTACGACGACCTCGGCGAGATCCGGGCGATGTGGCCCGGCAAGCTGGTCGTCAAGGGCGTGCAGACCGTCCACGACTCCGTCCGGCTGATCGAGGCCGGCGTCGACGGGATCGTGCTGTCCAACCACGGCGGCCGCCAGCTCGACCGCGCGCCGGTCCCGTTCCACCTCCTCCCGCAGGTGGTGCGCGAGGTCGGCCGGGACGCCACCGTCATGATCGACACCGGGATCATGAACGGGGCCGACATCGTGGCCAGCATCGCGCTCGGAGCGAGGTTCACGCTCGTCGGTCGCGCCTACCTCTACGGCCTGATGGCCGGCGGCCGCGCCGGCGTGGACCGCGCGATCGCGATCCTGCAGGACGAGATCGTCAGGACGATGATCCTGCTCGGCGTCTCGACCCTGGCCGAGCTCGAGCCCCGGCACGTCACGCAGCTCGCGCGCCTGGTCCCCCTCCCCGACTGAGTCAGTCCAGGGCGGCGGCGAGCTCCAGGCACGCGTCGGCGCAGGCCCCGCAGGCCTGCGCGCAGAGCCGGCAGTGCTCGTGGTGGTCGGCGTGCCGGTCGCACTCGGCGGCGCAGGCCCGGCACGCCTCGAGGCACGCCTCGACCAGCGACCGCACCGCGCCCGCGGCCGGCCCGTGCCCGCGCGACAGCACCCGCGAGGTCGTGCTGCACACGTCGGCGCAGTCCAGGTCGGTGCGGATGCAGTCGGCCAGGCTGCCGGGGTCCGGCTCGGACAGGCACGCGTCGGCGCAGGTGGTGCAGGCCTGTGCGCACCGCACCAGCGCCTCCACGCAGCGGGCGAGGACGTCGAGGTCGACGTCGTCGTGGGGCCCCGGGTGGGAGGCGAGCACCTCGCGGGTCGTCACTGACATGGGTCGTCCTCCTGGGGCGGCGGTCGTGGTGCGTCCCGTCCCCGCTACCCGGCCGCGCCGCCGGTACACGCGGCGGCGGGCGTCGTGATCCGGTTGCAGGGGAGGTATCACGCGCCCGCCGGGCCGCCTCGTAGGGACACTCACCACGGACGAGGAGGACGCGATGACGATGACCATGACGACGACCGCTCCGGGGCACGCCGTGACCGGTCTCGGGCGGGCACCGTCCTGGACCGACCGCGAGGTGGCGGTGCTGCGCCTGCTCGCGCAGGGGATGTCGACCCGCGAGGTCGCCCGGGCGCTGTGCTGGAGCGAGCGGACGATCAAGAACGTGGTCTCCGACCTCACCAGCCGGCACGGCCTGCGCAACCGCACGCACGCGGTGGCCGTGGCGGTCCGCACCGGCGTGGTCTGACCCTCCCGCCGACGGGCAGGGCCACGGCAACGGCGGTAGCGTCGCGAGCAGGTGCCGGTGGGTGGCCGGACCCGGACGCCCAGGCGTCCACACGCTCGGGGTGGGCGGAGAACGACGTGCTGACCGATACCGACGTCGACGACGCCGCGGTGCGCCAGGAGTTCGACGAGCTGGTCACGATGACGGCCTCGGAGCTGGACCAGTGGCTGGACACCGAGGAGGCGCGCAGCCTCGCCGACCCGCACGCCTGGGACGCCGGCGCGGCCCAGGTCGGGAGCCTGCGGGTCGTCGACGTGCTGCGCACCCCGGAGGCGGACCTCACCGACCTCGACCGCGCCTGGATGCGCACGGTCGTGGTCACGGTCCGGCGCCTGCTCGAGGCGCGGCCCCAGGATCCCGACGAGCTCGAGCGGTGGCGCCTGGAGCTGAAGAGCTGGGGGCACGACCCGGTCCGGTGACCTCCACGGTGACGTGGGCAGGCTCGTCGTGCGCGTGTAGCCGGGTCGCGCCAGGGTAGGGGCCGCGCGAAGAGCGACACCCGCCGGCCCCGAGGAGATCGTCCGTGACGCAGGACAACCGCACCAGCGCGAAGACCGACGCGCCGGAGCCCGACGACGACCGCAAGCCCGACTCCCCGGGCGAGCTGCACCCGCGGTCGTGGAAGTACGTCGCCCGCAGCTCCTTCCGCGAGTTCGGCGAGGACCAGTGCACCGACCTGGCCGCGGCCCTCACCTACTACGCGGTGCTCGCGCTCTTCCCGGCCATGCTGGCCCTGGTCTCGATCCTGGGGCTGGTCGGCCAGTCCGGCCGCGTGGTCGACACCCTGCTCGGCATCGTCGAGGACGTCGCCCCCGGCGGTGCGGCGGACGCCGTCGCCCCTGTCCTGGAGGGGCTGACCAGCTCCACGGGCGCCGGCCTGGCGCTCGTCACCGGTCTGCTCGGCGCCCTGTGGTCCGCCTCCGGGTACGTCGCCGCCTTCGGCCGGGCGATGAACCGGGTCTACGAGATCGACGAGGGCCGCCCCTTCGTCAAGCTGCGCTCGGTCACCCTGCTCGTGACGGTCGTCAGCGTCCTGCTCGTCGCGGTCGTGCTCATCGGCCTGGTCGTCAGCGGACCGGTCGCGGAGTCGATCGGCGAGGCCATCGGCGTGGGCGGCACCGCCGTGACGATCTGGAACATCGCCAAGTGGCCGGTCCTGCTCGCCGTCGTCGTCGTGCTGATCGCGCTGCTCTACTACGCGACGCCCAACGTCAAGCAGCCGAAGTTCAAGTGGGTGACCGTCGGCGCCGTCGTCGCCATCGTCGTCTGGGCGATCGCGTCGGCGCTGTTCGGGCTCTACGTCGCCAACTTCTCCAGCTACGACGCCACCTACGGCTCGCTCGCCGGCGTCGTGGTCTTCCTGCTCTGGGTCTGGATCACCAACCTGGCCCTGCTGCTCGGCGCGGAGATCGACTCGGAGATGGAGCGCGCGCGCGAGCTCGAGGCGGGGATGGAGGCCGAGCGCGAGCTGCAGCTTCCACCGCGCGACACCAAGGTCAGCGACAAGAAGGCGAAGAAGGAGGAGGCCGACGTGCAGCGCGCTCGCGAGCTGCGGGAGCTGCGCGAGCGGGAGGGTGGCTCCGACGTCGACCTCAGGGGCGACCGCGAGCAGGCCGACCGGGGTGCCGCCGGAGGCGACCGCCGCTGAGAAGTGGCGCCGCGGGCGTTTTGCGTTCAGACTGGGCACAACCGCGGCTGACCGGTCCAAAGACGCGCCGGAGCGTGGCCGCCGGGGACCAAGGGGTTCTCATGACCAGCACGACGACCCGACCCGCGTCCGACCCGGACGCCACGCACGCCCCCGCACGGATCGACCTCCTCGCCCACGAGGCGGGGCTGCCGCTGTGCCCCGAGGAGCTCGACCGCGTCACCGCCACGGCCGCCGACCTCGTCGTCCAGGGCCGCCGCGTCACCGAGCGGGCCCTCGCCTCGCTCACTGGGCTCGAGCCCGCGACCGTCGAGGCCGCCGTGCACCGGCTCGTCGCCGCCGGCCTGCTGCGCCCGGCGGGCGCGGCACCCCACCACTACGTCTTCCCCCCTGGCCGCTGGCCCGTATCTCACTCCGCCTGAGCCCGGCCGCGCCCCCGGGGCCGGGTGCTCCGGCGCTGGGGCCGGCGAGCCGGCGTGCGCGCCGGACCACCCGGCCGGCGACGGCTCGTGCTCACGCGGGGACACCGGCTGCGCCGGGACGATCCTCCGTCGCCGCTCTGTGCCCTCGACGCGCAGCGGCGACCGCTCCGTCAGTCGGTCGCTCGGGGCAGCTGCCTGCTGGTGACCAGGGTCTCGGCGACGTCGCGGAGGCGGGTGTTGGAGTCGCGGCTGTAGCGGACCAGGACGGCGAAGGCGCGGTCGGCGTCCAGGCCGTGGCGCTCCATCAGGATGCCCTTGGCCTGGCCGATGACGTCGCGGGTGGCGACAGCCTGCTGGAGCTGCTCGACCTGGTCGGCGGCGACCAGGGCGAGGGCGGCGTGGCGGGCGAGCAGGGCGCCGACCTGGCGGGAGCCGCCGTCGAAGGCGTCGGGGCGGGTGCTGAACAGGTTGAGGGCGGCGACGCGGTCGCCGGTGCCGTGCAGGCGCAGGGACAGCGAGGAGCGGAAGCCGGTCGCGGCGGCGGCCTCGGCGAAGGCGGGCCAGCGGTCGTCGTCCAGGACGTCGCGGACGTGGACGGCCGTCTCGGTCTCGAGTGCGGCCAGGCAGGGGCCCTCACCGGTGCCGTACTGGATCCGGTCGATGGTGCGCGCGAACTCGCTCGACGCCACCCGGGTGCGGTACTGCTCGCCGGCGGACTCGGTCACGCTGGCGTGCTCGGCCCCCGGGAGCGTCCCGGCGGCGGCCCGCACGACGCCCTCGAGGGCGCTGCGGACGTCGTCCCCGCCGGCGAGGGCGGAGGCGAGGGCGGACAGCTGCGGCCCCAGCGAGCCGCTGTCATGGCGACCGGCAGGCCGCTGGTCGGGACCTGCGTCCCGGTGGTCGTCGACGTGCACGAAACCTCCTGCAAGCCGTCGGCGGGGTACGCCGACGAGACCCCTGGTCAGGGGATACGCCTGCCGGTTTCTGGAGCAGTCGCGGTGGCAGAACCACCGCGGAAGAGGATACAAGGAACCGGACGCTCGGCAGCACGGGGGAGGACGTCGCCCGGCGTGTCGACCCCCGGGGTCACCGGCCCCCGGCCCCACCTCGGCACTGCGGCAACACCGTCGGGTCAGCGCCCGCCGCGGCCGGTGGTGGCGATGCCCTCGACGAAGAACCGCTGGGCCACCAGGAAGAGCAGGATCATCGGCACCGTCGTGACCACGCTGGCCGCCAGCACGATCTCCCACTGCGCCTCGCCACCCTGTCCGAACTGGTCGACCACCGCCTTGAGCCCGCGGGGGATGGTGAACAGCTGCGGGTCGCGCAGGTAGATCAGCGGCTTGACCAGGTCGGTCCACGACGCCCGCAGCTCGAACACGAACACGATGACGAGCGCCGGCAGCGACAGCGGGACGGCCACCGACCGGAAGATCCGCCACCAGGACGCGCCGTCGAGCATCGCGGCCTCGAACAGGTCGCGCGGCAGGCTGAGGAAGAACTGGCGCAGCAGGAAGATGTAGAACGCCGAGCCGAACAGGTTCTGCGCCCACAGCGGCACCTGCGTGCTGGCCAGCCCGATCTCGTTCCACAGCAGGTACTGCGGGACCATCGTCACCGCGCCCGGCAGCATCATCGTGGCCAGCACGAGCCCGAACAGCACGTTGCGCCCGGGGAAGCGGAACACGGCGAAGCCGAAGGCCACCAGGGCGCTGCTCACCGTCACCGCCAGCGCCGCGGCCACGCCGACCACGGCGCTGTTGACCAGCCACACCAGCACCGGCGCGGCGTCCCACAGCTCGACGTAGTTGGACGGCGCGAGCTCGCGCGGGACCAGCCGGTTGTCGAAGACCTGCGAGCGGGGCTTGAGCGAGGCGCTCACCAGCCACGCGAACGGGTAGGTGAGCAGGATCCCGACGACCGCGAGACCCAGCCACACCCACAGCCGGCCGAGGCCCCCGCCGCGGGACGGCCGCGGCTGGTGCGGGCGGGCGGGCTCGGTCTGCTCCGCGGGCTCCACGGGTTCCTGCGCGGCCCGTCCGGTCACGTCGACGGCCATCTCACTCGCCCTCGTAGTAGACGCGGCTGCGGGCGACCCGCACCTGGACCAGGGTGACCAGCAGCACGACGACGAACAGCCCCCACGCCATCGCCGAGGCGTAGCCCATGTGCAGGTACTGGAACGCCTGCTGGAACAGGTAGATGACGTAGAACAGCGCGGCGTCGCCCGAGCTGGACTGCGTGGCGTCGTTGCCGAAGTACATCGTGTAGACCTCGGCGAACAGCTGCAGCGAGGCGATCGTGTTGACCAGCAGGGTGAAGTAGAGCGTCCCGCTGATCATCGGCACCGTCACCGACCGGAACCGCCGCCACGAGCCGGCGCCGTCGAGGCGGGCCGCCTCGTACAGCTCGTTCGGCACGTCGCGCAGCGCCGCCACGTAGATGATCGCCGTGCTCCCCACGGTCCACAGGCTCATCAGCACCAGGCCCGGCTTGATCCACGTCGGGTCGGTGGTCCACCCGGGCCCGTCGATGCCGACGACCCCGAGCGCCTCGTTCACCAGGCCGGTCTGGCCGTTGAGCAGCAGCAGGAACAGCGCGCCGATGGCGACCGGTGGCGTCATCACGGGCAGGTACACGATCGTGCGCCAGAAGCCGGCCGAGCGGCCGGCGCGCACCAGCAGCATCGCCAGGGCGAGCGCGAGCGCCATCGACAGCGGGACGTGCAGCACCGTGTAGAAGAAGGTGTTGCCGAGGCTGGTCAGCACCGCGGGGTCCTGCACGAGGCGCTGGTAGTTGTCGACCCCGACGAACTCGGCCTCCTGCACCAGGTCGTAGTCGGTGAACGACAGCACCAGGCTGGCGATCATCGGCCCGGCCGTGAAGACGACGAGCCCGACGAGCCAGGGGGAGATGAACAGGTAGGCGGTGCGCGTGCGCGCCGCCTGCCCGCCCCGTCCGGCCCGCCCGCGGCGCGCCGCCTGGTCGGGACGGACGGGGGGAGCCACCACGCTGCCCGCGGCGGCCCCCGTCCCGACCGACTCAGTCACCGGAGGCCTCGTCCAGGGCGGTCTGCGCGACCTGCTGCGCCTCGGCCATGGCGTCGGCCGCCGTCGCCTCGCCCTGCAGCACCTTGAGCACGCCCGACTCGTAGGCCTTCTGGAACTCGGCAGAGGCGGGCGAGGCCGGCAGCGAGACCGCGTTCTCCTGGACTTCGCGGATGGCCTGCACCGCCGCCTCGAGCGCCGGGTCGTCGACCGGCTCGTACACCTCGGCGAAGATCTGCTCGTCGGCGACCTCGTTGCCGGTGAAGGTGCCGGTGTACTGCCCGCCCTCCTCGCGCAACGCCTCGGCGCGTGCCGTCGCCGCCTGCACCCAAGTCTCGGCGCGGGTCATCGTCGCGGCGAACTCGCAGGCGGCCTCGGGGTCGGAGGCGCCCTTCGGCACCGCCCACGCCTGGCCGGCCGCGTAGGTGACCGGCTCGCCGTCACGGTCGAGGAAGGGCACCACCGTGACGCCGGCGCCCTGGTCGCCGGAGACCTCGGCGAGCTGGTTGACGTACCAGTCCTCCATCGGCATGGCGCCGAGCTGGTCGGCGGCGAACTGGTTCTGCTCGCCGAAGAAGTCCCACGACTCGCGGAAGGCCTTGAACGAGGTCCAGCCCCCGGCGGCCTCGACGAGCGCGGCCGCGCCGTCGACCGCCTCGATCACGGCCGGGTCGTCGAGGTTGGCGGTGCGGCCGTCCTCGCTGATCAGCTCGACGCCGTTGGCGGCCGCCCACAGCGGCAGGAACTCGGGCAGCTTGGGGTCGTACCCGATCCGGGTGATGTCCGAGCCCGAGCGCTGGGTCATCGCCTCCTGCACCGGCAGCAGCGCCGCCGGGTCGCTGACCGCGACGTCCTCGGCGGTGAGGCCCGCCTGCTCCAGCGCCGCGTCGTCGGCGATGACCACGCGCACGGAGTAGAACTCGGGAAGGCCGTAGACGACGCCGTCCACGGTCACCTGCTCCGCCGCGGCGTCGCGGAAGGCGTCCATGTCGACGTCGGCCTGCTCGACGCAGTCGTCCATCGGCTGGATCGCGCCGCGGGCGGCGTAGGTGCCGATGATGTTGCGGTCGAGGTACACCACGTCCGGCGGGTCGCCTCCCGCGACCGCGGACAGGAACTGCTGCTCGTCGAAGCCGCCCTCGACGACCTCGACGTCGACCCCGGACTCCTCCTCGTAGGCCTCCACCCGGACCGACGCGATCTCGTCGGGCAGGCCGAACCCCATCGTGGTGATGCTGTCGGGAGCCTCGCCGTCCTCGCCGCCGCCACCGCCCGACGGCCCGGAGACGCCGCCGCAGGCGGACAGCAGGGCCGCGGCGGACAGTGCGACGACCAGGGGATGCGTGGGACGACGCCGTGCAGGCATGGGACCTCCGAGGTAGGAGCGCTACTGTGCGTAGCGCCCCTACCCCGGAGGTCACGGGTCATTCCCCGCCGGTGGCACTCAGGACGAGATGGCCTCCACGAGCTCGCCGACCTTGTCCTCCGGCAGCGCGCGGGCGACGTCCGCCTGGCTGACGATGCCCACGAGCCGGTGGCCGTCGATCACGGGCAGGCGGCGCACCTGGTGCTGGGCCATCGTGCTGAGGGCCTCCTCGACCGAGTCGTCCGCACCGATCGTCACGGGCTTGCCGTCGGCGAGCTGGCCGGCGGTGGTCGACGACGGGTCGCCGCCGGCGGCGACGCACTCCACGACGATGTCGCGGTCGGTCACCATGCCCTTGAGGCGGTCGTCCTCGCCGCACACCGGCAGCGCGCCGACGCCCATGTCCTTCATCATCTGCGCGGCCTCCTGCAGGGTCTGGTTCTCCTGCACGCACCGCACGTCGTCGCTCATGATCTCGCGGGCCGTCGTCATCGCTGCTCCTCCTCGTGCCGTCGTGGGCCTGACGTGGTGGGCACCGGGGTGGTGGTGCCTGCCGGGTCCTTGCCCCGTCCGGACTGCTTCACACCTGCTGCGCCGCAACGGCTCCGGGGGGCGCGACCGACAGCCCGCGGACGCGGAACCGGCTCCGTGGCAGGCCGAGGAACCGCACGGGGGAGACCGACAGGTCCTGCTCCGGCACCTCGTACGCCAGGTCGGAGACGAGCGCGGCCACGGACCCCCGCAGCAGCGCCTCGGTGGCCCACTCACCGGGGCAACGGTGACCCGTGGCGGCGTCGCCACCGCCCTGCGGCACCAGGTCGAACGCGCCGGGGGCGCGGTCGACGAAGCGGTATGGGTCGAACCGGAACGGGTCCGGCCAGGCGCGCTCGTCGTGGTCGGTGCCGAACACGTCGAGCAGCACCCTGCGGCGTGCAGGCACCTCGACGTCGCGGAACCGCAGGGCGCGCTCCGGGCGCGCGGCGAGGGCCGGAACGAACGGGGTGCGGCGACGGACCTCCAGGACGAAGTGCTCCAGGTCGCGGTCACGCTGCGTGCCGGACGCGCGGAGCCGCTCGCGCCAGGCGGGCTGCTCGTCCAGCGCCATCGCCGCGAACACGACCAGCCGGTCGACGGCCACGGCCGGACGCACGACGTTGAGCAGCTCGACGCCGGCCGTGTGCGCCGGCAGCGGTGAGCCGTCGGGCCGTCGGTGGGCCGCGACCACGGCGAGCGCCGAGCCGGCCGGCGCCTCGAGGCGACCGGACCGGACGTCGCGCACCAGCCCTGCCGCCCAGCGGTCGGCGCGCAGCCGGGCGACCCGGCCCCGCCAGTGGCGCGGCCCCACGCCCGTGGCCCCCTCGACCAGCTCGCGCAGCATCGTCGCGGTCGGCGCCGCGTCGCGGTCCGCCAGCGGGACGCCCGCCCAGGCGCACACCGTCCGGCACAGCACCTCGGAGGCGAGCGCGAACAGCTCGGTCCCGGCCCGCTCGTCGTCGTCGAGCCGCTGGACGACGCGCGACCACTCGGCCCGGACCATGCCCTCGAGGTCGCGCACCCTGTCGCGCGCCAGGACGTCGAGGAACATCGCCTTGCGGTGGTGGTGCGCCTCGCCGTCAAGGCCGTGCACCGCACCGCGTCCGAACAGCACCGAGCGCACCCGCGCCGGTACCGCCCTGCGCCGCACCATCACCGAGGTGTCGTAGAACAGCTCGGCGCCGGCGGCCCCCCGCAGCAGCACGTAGCGACGCCCGCCCACACGCACCGGGACGGCGTCGGGGTCGCCGGCACGGGCCGCCTCGCGCAGCCCGAACAGGTACCCCTCGCGGAGCACGGCCGCGGTGCGGTCGAACCGGCCAGGCGTCGGTCGGGGGCGGTCCGTCACGCACCGGGTGTACCCGTGGGCGCTGCGGCGAAACGCCGGAAGGCGTTTCGAGCGGGTCGCGGCGGGTACCGGAGTCTGACCCACCGACCGGAAGGAACCACGACCATGCAGCAGTCCGGAGCCCGCTCGCCCCGTGAGGACGAGGACCGAGCGCACGAGACGTCAGGCCTGGTCCAGGGCGGCCACGGGACGCGCGCGGAGGAATGGCGCGACCCCGAGCCGTCGGCGGAGGACCAGCCCGTCGAGGGCGCGACCCTCGGTGCAGAGGACCGGCGCGGCACCCCCGACGGGATGACGCCCGACGACGTCCAGGCGCGGTCGGACATCGCCCGCTTCCTCGGCACCTCGGCGTTCCCCGGCACGCGGGACGAGCTGCTCGCGAAGGCCCGGGAGAACCAGGCCACCTCGGCCGTCCTCGGCCGGATCGGCTCGGCGCCCGAGGGCCCGTTCGAGAACATGCAGGAGCTCGCGCGCGCGATCGGGATCGGGACCGAGGAGCACCGGCAGTGAGGCTCGACTGGCTGCACCGGCTGACCGAGCACGAGGGCCCGTTCGCCACCGTCGTCACTGACGCGAGCCGTGACGGCGAGGACGGCGACCACACCGTCGAGCTGCGCTGGCGTGCGCACGCCGAGCGGCTGGCCGAGCTGGGGGCCCCGGACGAGGTGGTGCAGGCGCTCGCGCCCGTGGTCAGCTCGCCGACCCGCCGTGGCGGCGAGGTCGGACGCGTCGTCGTGGCCGCGGCGGACGGCGTGCTGCTCGACCAGGTGCTGCCGGAACCGCCTGTGGCGGAACGGACCAGCTGGGGGCCCGTCCCCGACCTGGTGGCGGTGGTGCGGGCGCTGTCACGGACGACCTCGTACGTCCTGGCCGAGGTCGACTCCGCGGGTGCCGACGTCCAGGCGGTGAGCGCCCGGGGCGACGAGCTCGAGGCCGCGACCGTCGTCGGGGACCACGACGTGCTGCACAAGGTGCCCGGCGGCGGCTGGTCGCACCGCCGGTACCAGATGAGGGTGCAGGACTCGGTGCAGCACAACGCCGCCGAGGTCGCCGACCAGCTGGTCTCCGAGGTGCGCCGGTTCAAGCCGGACCTCGTGCTGGTCGCCGGCACCGAGTCGCCGGTGACCGCGCTGCTGCAGCAGGTCCCGCAGGTGGTCTCGGAGCGCCTGGTGCGGTTGCAGACAGGCGGCCGCGCCGCCGGCACCGACGACGAGCTGCTGGCGCAGGAGATCTCGCGCGTGCTGGAGGAGCGGTGCCGGTCGCGCCAGGACGAGGTGCTGGACCGGTTCGCCCGCGGCCACGCCGTCCAGCGCGAGGGCGTGGCCGGGCTGGCCCCGGTCGTCTCCGCCCTGCAGCGCGACCAGGTGGACGAGCTGCTGCTGGCCGACCGGGAGATCGAGGACCTGGTCTGGGTGAGCGGCCGGCCCGACCAGCTCGCGACGAGCGCCGACGACCTCGACGCGATCGGCGCGCAGGGGCGCGCGCCGGCCCGTGCCGACGCCGCGCTCGTCTGGGCCGCGATCGGCACCGGCGCGGGCGTCACCGTGCTGCCCGAGGAGCGCGCCGACGGGCTCACCGACGGCGTCGGTGCCCTGCTGCGCTGGGTCGACGACTCGACCGAGCACGACCGCGCCCCCTCGATGCCCGGCCACGGAGAAGGACCCGATGGACCGTCCTGACGCGGACGGACCGTCCCTCACCTTCATCGGGACGGCGACGACGCTGATGCGGCTGGGGCCGTTCACGGTCCTGACCGACCCCAACTTCCTGCACAAGGGGCAGGTGGCCTACCTGGGCAAGGGCCTGATGTCGCGGCGGCTCACCGACCCGGCCGTGCAGGTCGACGACCTGCCACCGCTGAGCGCGGTGGTGCTCTCGCACCTGCACGGCGACCACTTCGACCGGGTGGCGCGGCGGGGTCTGGACCGGCAGGTGCCCGTCGTGACCACCCCGCCCGCCGCCCGCAAGATGGCGCAGTGGGGGTTCAGGACCACGGGGCTGACGACCTGGGACCAGCACGTGCTGGACCGCGACGGCTACCGGCTCACCGTCCAGTCGCTCCCCGCGGTGCACGCCTACGGGGTGCTGGGCAGGCTTCTGCCACCGGTGATGGGCTCGATGGTCACCCTGGAGGCGCCCGAGCGCCGGCCGCTGCGGATCTACCTCAGCGGGGACACGCTGCTGGGCGACCACCTGGACGCCATCGCCGAGCGCCACCCGACCCCCGACGTCGCGGTGGTGCACCTCGGTGGCACCCGCGTCCTCGGCCGGCTGGTCACGCTCGACGGGGACGGCGGCGTGGAGCTGCTGCAGCGGGTCCGGCCCCGCACCGCCGTCCCGGTGCACTACGACGACTACGGCGTGTTCCGTTCTCCGCTCTCGGACTTCACCTCGGCGTGGAGCCGGCGGGGGGAGCGGGCGGTCACCGAGGTGGTGGAGGTGGCGCGCGGCAGCACGGTCGCCCTCGCGCCGCGGGACTGACAGCGGACGCCCTTCCTCGTGCCCGGCCGGCGGCGACGTCCGCCCGGTCGTGGGTCGGTGCCGGTCCCGGGCCGGTCCGGGGCCGGTCTCGGGTTGCCGGGTGCACCCGGCGGGCCTATACCTGAGGGACACGATCCGGTCCGCAGCGGCCGGCAAGCGCTCCAGCAACGTGGCGCCCGGCCCGACACCTTCCGGGGGTCCCACGTGCACGTGCTCCTCACCCAGACCGCCTCGTCCGACCTCGCCATGCTCGGGGGGTCGGCACCTCCGCCCGCCCTGGCCGAGGAGGTCGGGCGGGCCCTGCGCCTGCAGGGCGACCGCGTCGACGTCGTCCGCCTCACCGGCCCGGTGGTGCCTGACTCCTGGTCGACCGGCGTGCAGCGCCTCGCCACCCGCCTGGCCACCCACCACGCCGACGTCGACGCCGTCCACGCCATGGACGTGGTGTCCGCGGCCGCCGCACTGGCCGCCCGGCGCGACACCGGCGCCCGCGTGGTCGTCCGGGCCCAGCCCGGGCCCCTGACCTCAGGCGGCCCGCTGCGCGTGCTCTGGCCGCTGGTCCTGCGCGCGGCCGACGCCGTCGTGGCGCCCACCGCGGCCGACGCCCGCGCCGCGGTGGCGCTCGGTGCCCCCGCCGACCGCGTCGTGCGGTGCGTCGACGGCGCCCTCGTCGCCGCCGCCCAGTGCCGCACCGCCGCACCGATGGTCGACGAGGTGCGCTCGGAGGACTACGTCCTGTCGCTGTCCGGCGTGCCGGACGACCCGCGCACGATCCGGGAGATGCTGCGCTCGGTCGCCACGAGCGGCGACCGGCTGGTGGTCGCCAGCCCGTCGGACCGCGACGTGGACGCCCGGGAGTGCCTGCTGCAGATGGCGCGCCAGCAGGGCGTGGAGGACCGCGTCGAGCTCGTCGGACGGGTCGAGGGCGCGGCCCTGTTCGACCTGGTCGACCGCAGCCAGGCGGTGCTGGCCACCCGCGCCGACCCGTCCTGCGGCCTGTCGCCCCTGCTCGCCATGCACCGGGCCCGTCCGGTGGTCTCGGTGGCCGGCGCCATCGCCGACGAGGTGCTCGTCGACGGCGTCACCGGGCGCGTGGTCGACCCCGCCGTGCCCTACGCGCTCGCCTCGGCCGTCGAGGACGTCTCCGCCGGCCGGTTCCGCCGCCTGGCATGGGGCGTCGCCGGCCGCGACCGGGTGACGTCCTGCTTCGCCGAGGAGCAGGTGGTCCGCTCGCTCGCCGCCGCCCACACCCTCGCTGCCGCCTGACGCACAGGCGACCTGTCAGACGCTCGACCGGCGTGCGCCCGTCGAGCGTCTGACCGGTCGTCCGTCCCCCGGACCTGTCAGCCGCACCACCCAGAGCGGCCGGACGAGCGTCTGACAACCCGCCGGGCGCGAGTTGTCACCACTAGAGCGACCCGGAGGTCGGCGTGGTGGTGACAGCTCGCGTGGGCCGCACGAGATTCACACAGTGCGGACGGAGCCCTGGTCGCCGTCGGCGGAGGCGTCGGTGCCGTCCGCGGCCGCGGAGGCCTCGGCGCGCAGGCGCGTCAGCAGCTGGGAGATCAGCCGGGAGACCTGCATCTGCGTGACGCCGATCCGCTCGGCGATCTGCTGCTGGGTGTAGCCGCCGTAGTACCGCAGCGCCAGGATCAGCATCTCCCGCTCGGACAGCCGCTCGAGCAGCGGCCGGACGGCGTCGGCGTCGAGCAGGTCGCTCACCGGCACGCCGTCGACCTGCTCGGCCGGGTGCAGGTCGGCCACCGAGTCGGCACCGCTCCAGTCGGAGGCGTCGGCGCCGGGCGGCGGCGCGTCGAGGGAGAGGGCGTCGTAGCCCTCCGAGGCGACCCGCAGCTCGTCCAGCTCGGAGGCGGGCACGTCCAGCCGCTCTGCCAGCTCGGCCCGGCTCGGCGCGCGACCCAGCTCCTGGAGCAGCACGGTCTCGGCGGCGCGGGCGCGAGAACGCAGCTCCTGCAGGCGGCGCGGGGGCCGGACGTCCCAGCCGTGGTCGCGGAAGTGCCGCCGCAGCTCGCCGGTGATCGTGGGGACCGCGTAGGCGGTGAACCCCGGGCCCTGGCCCGCGACGTAGTTGTTGGCCGCCTTGACCAGTCCCAGGTAGGCGACCTGCAGCAGGTCGTCCATCGACTCGCCGCGGTCGCGGTAGCGGTGCGCCAAGGCCCGTGCGAGCGAGAGGTGCTCGGTGATGAGGTGCTCGGGCTCGGGTGCCGGGCCCTCGGCCAGGGCGACGGCCTCGTCGCGCAGGTCGACGACGTCGTCCGCGACGTGGTCCTCAGGACCGGCCGGGCGGGTCGCGTCGCGGACGTCGACCACCGCGGGTGAGGTCTGCAGCGGGGTCGTCGTGCGGTCGGTGGTGCCTTGGCTCATCGTCTCGCTCCGTGGTGGTGCAGAGGGCGACGGCGGCTTGCTGGACCATCGCGACCAGCACACCACGGGCGGGCCCCCGCGACAACCGGAGAAGGCCCTCATCGGCTCAGCCGCGCATGGTCCGGAGCAGGGTGGGTAGGGGCGCAGCATGGACCGACAGGACACCCCTGCCGAGCACCCGACCCGGTCCCTCGGGGACGAGGACCTGCTGAGCGACCTGGAGACGCTCTACGAGCGTCGCCTGAGCACGCTGCGGCACGGTGCGGACGCGGCGGTCGAGTCATCGACCCGGCGCATCGGTGAGCTCGAGCAGGAGTACCTGCGTCGGTTCCCGGACCGTGAGGTGGACCCCGCAAGGGTCCGCCCACCGTCCTGACGTCCAGCCCCGGACGCGCCACCCGCCGAACCGTTTGGCGGGCGGTGCACCGGGTACCAGGTCCCGGCACGACCACTCGGGACACGACCCAGGAAGGGCAGAGATGACCCAGACGGCATCCGACGCCGGCCAGCACGTGGCCGGCGTCGCCAAGGACCAGGCGGCCAACGTCGCCGGTCAGACCAAGCGCGAGGCGAAGGACCTGCTGAACCAGGGCCGGTCGCAGCTGAAGGACCAGACGTCCCAGCAGCAGCAGAAGGCCGCCCAGAGCGTGCGGAGCCTGTCCGACGAGCTGCGCGGGATGGCCGACCAGGCCCCCTCCGGCACCGCCTCGGACCTCGTCCAGGAGGTCGCCCGCCGGGCCAGCGACGTCGCGCAGTGGCTGGAGCGCGAGCCCACCGAGGTGCTCGAGGACGTCAAGGGCTTCGCCCGGCGTCGTCCCGGCGCGTTCCTCGCGATCGCCCTCGGCGCCGGTGTGGTCGTCGGACGCCTCGGCCGCAGCCTGCAGGCCGAGCACAGCGACCAGCAGAGCGGTACGCCGGCGTCGCTGACGACCACGCCGCCGCCCACCACGGGCTACGGCACCGACTACGGGACGACCGGCACCACCGACTACGGCACGACCACCGCACCGGTGGCCGCCACCGGCACCGCCGGCCTGTCCGACCCGCTCACCGACCCGCTGTCCGACCCGCTCGCGGGTGGCCAGGGCACCGGTACCCCGTCCGGGGCGCCCGGCTTCTCCGGTCCCGGTGGGGGCGCCGCCTCGGCGCCGCGTGAGGGCCTGTCCGGTCCCTACGACGACCCGCTGCGATGAGCGCGACCACCCCCGGGGGCGCGACGTCGGCCGGTGCGCCGGTCGGCGGCTCGTCCTACGACCCCAACGAGGGCCGCTCGATCGGTGAGCTGCTGAGCCGGGTCACGACCGACATGTCCGAGCTGGTCCGCCAGGAGATCGCCCTCGCCAAGGCCGAGGCCACCGAGTCCGGCAAGCGCGCGGGCAAGGCGGCCGGGATGTTCTCCGGCGCTGCGGTGGCGGGGCACCTGTTCCTGGTGTTCCTGTCCGTGGCGGTCTGGTGGGGCCTCGGCAACCTGATCGGCCGCGGCTGGTCCGGGCTGGTCGTCGCACTGGTGTGGGCGATCGTCGCGGGCGTGCTCGCGCTGAGCGGCAAGAAGAAGATGGAGCAGGTCAAGGGCCTGCCCCGCACGGGCGAGACCCTGAAGAAGGTTCCGCCGGCGGCCAAGGGACACGAGGAGCAGAACCGATGAGCAGCAACGATCCTGAGCAGATCCGGGCCGAGATCGAGCGGACCCGGCAGAACCTGAGCGACGACGTGAACGCGCTCACCTACGAGGCGAAGCCGTCGACCATCACGCGTCGGCAGACCGACAAGGTCAAGGGTGCCGTGGGCCGGGCCAAGGACGCCGTCATGGGCAAGGCCTCGTCGGCCGGCCACCAGGTGGCGGGCACCACGTCCGGCGCCGGGCACGCGGTCTCCGACAAGGCCTCGTCGGCCGGGCACGCGGTCTCCGACACCGCGTCGTCGGTCACCTCGACCGTCGGTGGCGCCGCGAGCAGCGTGGGCGACACCCTTTCGTCCGCGCCGCACATGGCGGCGCAGCAGGCGCGCGGCAACCCGCTCGCCGCGGGCATGGTCGCCCTCGGCGTCGGCGCGCTGATCGGCTCGCTGCTGCCCGCCTCGCAGAAGGAGCGCGAGCTCGCGAGCAGCGCCAAGGACGCCGCGCAGCCGTTGGCGCAGAAGGCCTCCGAGGCGGCCAAGGACGCCGTCCAGCAGATGAAGGAGCCCGCGCAGGAGGCCGTCCAGAACATCAAGGACACGGCCAAGGACGCGGCCGGCACCGTCAAGGAGGAGGGCACCTCCACCGCGAAGGACGCGGTGCAGGAGGTCCGTTCCTCCAGCGGCGGCCAGCAGGACCAGCCGCAGGGCTACCAGCAGCCGGGCCAGTACTGATCCGCAGCACGGAGCCGGCCGTGCCTGAGAACCGTTGAGCAGCAGCAGGACCTGGGAGGTGCTCGCACCTCCCGGGTCCTGCTGCGTCCGGGGCGTGCTCGGCCGGCTCGATGCGACCGAGGTCGCGCGACCGGGCGCCTGGCGCGTCAGGGCCGGCGGCGGTGGCTGACCGGTCCGCGCCGCACCAGCTCGCGCAGCTCGCCGACGACGCGGCGCGGGCGCAGCGGGGGGCTGGTGCCGGCCGCGGCGTCGCGCATGCCCTCCACGACCTCCTCGACCACCTGCTGGGCGGTGCGCGTGGGTCGCCACCCGAGCACCTCGCGGGCGCGCCCGTTGTCCAGGACCGGCACCTGCTGGCCCAGGGCCACCCAGCCGGCGTCGACCGGCTGCACCCGCGCCCGCCAGGCCAGGTCGGCAGCGGTGCGCAGCACACCGAACGGCACGTGCACGAGCTTCGCCCCCAGCGCGTCGGCGACCCCCTGGGCGGTCGCCGGGTCGTCGGCCGCGAGGTTGAAGGGCCCTGGCGCCCTCTGCTGCAGCGCTCGTGCGACCGCGTCGGCGACGTCGTCGGCGTGCACCACCGGGATGGTGAGCCCACGGTCGAGGGGCAGCACCGGCACCACCCTCAGCGCCGGCGCGGGGAGCAGCACCGGCGCCCCGTAACGCAGCAGCCCGCTCGCGGCGGTGCGCTGGCCGACGATGCCGGGACGCATCCTGGTCACCACCAGGGAGCCGTCCAGCGCCTGGTGCTGGTCGAGCAGCCGCTCGGCGGCCGACTTCGAGCGGCTGTACCACGAGCTCGCGATTCCGGTGGTGGGGTAGCTCTCGTCCACCGGCTCGAGGCCCGTCCGCGGGGCGTACGCGCCCACCGAGGACAGGTGCACCAGGTGCGGCACACCGGCCTGCTCGACCGCCTCCACCACGCGCGCGGTGCCGTCAACGCCGAGCCGGGTGAGGTACTCGATGTCGTGCGACGGCTGGAAGCCCCAGGCGAGGTGCACCACGGCGTCGGCACCGGCGACGGCGTCGCGCAGGGGGCGGGCGCTGTAGCCGTCGCTGAGGTCTGCCGCCACCCACCTCACGGCGTCGTACGGCTCACCGGCGTCGGTGGGCGGGCGGCGCACGACACCGGTGATCTCGTGACCACCCTCCTGCAGCAGGCGGCGAAGCAGCGCCGTCCCGACGTTCCCGGAGGCTCCTGTGACCACGATGCGCATGCCCGCGACGCTACCTGCGGCCCGGGGCCGCGGCGCGGCCAAAGAACATGTGGCGCAACGGCCCGGGGTAGGTGCCCGGGGCCCGATCTGGGCCCTGCTGATCGGTCGCCGGGGCCGCCCGGTGCCTCTGGGCCGGCCCCGGCCCGGGTCAGCCGACGGGCCGCGAGGCCGCGCGTGCGTCGTGCAGCTGCACGACCGTGCGCCTGGACGGGACGGCGGCGGGCGGGGCCCCGCGGCGTTCCCCGGGTCGCCTGGCCTCCCTGTCCAGGTCGGCCGCGACGTCGAGCAGCGACCGGTTCGTGGCGCGGGCGATGCGGGCGAGAGCATCGAGGGCCTGCCGCTCGCTGCAGCCGCTGCGGCCCATCACCAGCCCGCAGGCACGGTCCAGCACGGGGTCGCCGCCCTCCTGCGGGCGGCCGTCGGACAGGTCGACGACCGTCCGGTCGTGCCGCAGGCCGCGGGCGCGGCGCTTGGCCGAGTACATCGCGGTGTCGGCGGCGGCCATCACCTCCTCCGGCGTCGTGCCCGGAGTCACCGGCGTGTGCCCGATGGCCACGCTGACCCCCACCTGCAGCCCGGGCCCGAGCTGGACCGGTACCGCGATCACCTCCCGCAGGGAGCGGACCAGAGCCGACGGCTGGGTCCCGGGACGGTCCGCCGCGATCACCGCGAACTCGTCGCCGCCGATCCGTCCCGCGACGTCGTCCTCGCCCAGCGCCCCGCGCAGCCGGCGGCCGACCTCGGCGAGCACGGCGTCACCCGCGGCGTGGCCGTAGGTGTCGTTGACGCCCTTGAACCCGTCCAGGTCGATGACGAGCAGGCGCGAGCGCCGGCCGGCCGGCGCGGTCGCGACGTGCTCGTGCATGCGGGCGTGGAAGGTCGAGCGGTTGAGCAGACCGGTGAGGCCGTCGACCTCGGCCCGGCGCCGCAGCCCCTCGAGCTGCACCAGGTCGTCGGTGACGTCGAGACCGACCAGGCCGAGTCCCTCGACCCGGTCGCCCACGGTCAGCGGGTACACGTGCAGGCGCCAGGTCTCGCGGGCCGACGGGTGCCGGCAGTCGTCGAGGCTGACCTGCAGGTTCGCGCCGGGGCTGAGGCCGGCGAGCACCTGCTCGACCTGGGCCTGGTCGTCGACGCCCAGGCCGGGGACCAGCCCGGGCCAGGTCGCCCCGGGCAGCTGCTGCTCCGAGCGTCCGACCAGGTCGGCGAAGCGGGGGTTGGCCCAGGTGCAGACGAGGTCGGCGTCGAAGCCGGCCAGCGCGACGGGGGCCAGGTGGGTGACGTGGGCGGGACCCGGGCGGGCCGGGTGGAGATTGAGCAGGTCCGTCATGGCGCCTCCAGGGCGACCGTCACGGCGCGGGGGTGGTGCCGTGTGACGATTCCGCCAGGGGGCTGGAGCGGGATGCGACCAAGTAGAACGCGCCGGGCCTTACGACGTCAATCGCTGTTCCCGGCGTCCCGTGGCGTGGACGCCTCCGGGGCATGGCCCGTGCCCGGCTGGGTACCTGCCGGAGGAGGTGCCGCGGGCGTGGCGCCCGCCGACGAGCGCAGGAGGCACCGTGGACGACAGCAGCCAGACCGGACGGCAGACCGGCCCGGGCGACGAGCCCCGGGACGAGGACCACCTGCAGGACCACGTGGTCGAGGACATCGTCGACGAGCCGGGCACCGGTCCGTCGCAGGAGGTCTCGGACGACGACCCGGACCCGCCGTCCGCGCGGTGAGCGCCTAGGGCGGTTGGCCGGGGGTCAGCCCGCAGGCGGGAAGGGCTGCGCCTTGAGCAACCGGGCCAGGTGGGCGGCGTTGGAGGCCGCGGCCGAGGTGGCCTGCTGCACCGGCTCGGGCACCTCGTCGAGGTCCTTGAAGTCGGTGCCCTCCATCGCCCGGCCGACCCAGTAGGTGCTGCCCGTCGGCGGGATGGTGAAGCCGACGTCGGACAGCCCCTGCGCGAGCTGGGCGAAGGTGTGGTGGGCGCCGTCCTCGTTCCCGACGACCGCCACGACCGCCACCCGTCCGTAGGTCTGCGGGCGGCCCTGCTCGTCGGTCTCGGAAAGCTCCGCGTCCAGGCGCTCGAGCACCCGCTGGGTCGTGCTCGCCGGGTGGCCCAGCCAGATCGGCGTCGCGACCACGAGGATGTCGGCGGCCATGATGCGCTCGCGGATCGAGGGCCACTCGTCGCCGTCGCCCATGTCGAGCTCGACGCCGGGCCGGATGTCGTGGTCGACCACCCGGACGACGTCACCGGTCACACCGTGGGTCGCGAGCGCCTCGAGCACCTGGCGCGCCATCAGGTCGCTGGAGGACTCGGCGGGCGACGGGCTCAGCGTGCAGACGAGGGCCAGCGCGGACAGGCCGGTGGTGTCGGGAGAGGTCATGCCGCCACCCTCATCCGCGGCTGACCGTGCCGCAACGCGAGCCGCAGCACCTGCCACGCACCATGAGGCCGGGCACGGACGTCGGGGGAGTGGCACGATGGCAGCGGTGGACGACGAGGGGAGACACCGTGGCTGAGGACGCCGTGGGCACCGAGGGAGGCATCGGGCTGACCGACGACTTCCTCGAGCTGCTCCAGCACCACCGGCAGCGGGTCGCCGACCTCCGCGTGAGCCTCGACACCGGCGGCGACCTGACCGCCACCGTGGTCGAGCTCGAGGTGGCCCACGAGGAGCTGCGGGTCGCCGAGGAGGAGATGTCGGCGCAGCGCGAGCAGATCGAGGACCTGCTGGCGCGCAACCAGGACGAGCGCGGCTGGCGCGACCGGCTCAGCACCGCGCTGCCGGTCCCGGTCGTCGTCACCGACCCGCGCGGGGTGGTGCTCGAGGCCAACCCGGCCGGGGCGTTCCTGCTCGGCCTGGACCGCCGGCACCTGGTCGGCAAGCCGCTGCACGTCTTCGTCCACGACTCCGACCGCACCCGGCTGCGGCACGCCCTGACCCGGTTGACCTCGAAGCAGGACGCCGAGGTGCGCGAGACGGTCACCCTCCAGCCCCGGCGCCGGAGCCCGCTCAAGGCGTCGGTGGTCGGGTTCGCCGAGGCCGCCGACGACGCCGACGGCACCCAGGTCCGCTGGGTGCTGGTGCCCGCCCTGGCCCCCGACGACGAGTCGGTGCGCCACGACCGCGACCTGGCGACCGCGACGGCCTTCGCCGAGCTGTGCCGGCTGCCGGTCACCGAGGTGGACGACATGCAGTCCGTCCTCGGGCGGGTGGCGACCCTCGGCCGCGACGCGGTCCCCGCCGCGACGGCGATGAGCGTCAGCCTCGGCGACCCGGCCGAGCCGGAGCTGATCGGCACCGAGTCGACCTTCGCGCAGGAGGTCGACGGTGCGCAGATCCGTGCGGGTGAGGGCCCGTGCCGCGAGGCGTGGACGACGCGTCAGACCGTGCTGAGCGACGACGTCGGTGCCGACCCCCGCTGGCCGGTGCTGGCCGAGCAGGCACGCAGGATCGGCGTCGGGGCGGTGCTCGCCGTGCCCGTGCACGGGCCGGAGGGCGTCCTCGGGGTGCTCAACATCTACGCCGACGAGGTGGGTGCCTTCGACCAGGAGTCGGTCGAGATCGCCGAGCTGCTCTCGGTGGCGGCGGGGGCGGTCGTGGTCGATGCCCGCGGCAGGTCCTCGCTGCGCCGCCTCAGCGAGCAGCTGCGCACCGCGCTGGACTCGCGGGCGGTCATCGACCAGGCGAAGGGCATGCTGATGGCGCTGCACGGGCTGTCGTCCGACGAGGCCTTCGCCCACATCGTCAAGGTGAGCCGCAACAGCAACGTCAAGGTGCGCGACGTCGCCGAGCGGCTGGTGCGCGAGAACTCCCGCGCGCACCAGCGGTCCGGTCAGGGCAGGACGGGCCCCAACGGGTCCTGACCGGTCCCGAGCACGCGGTCGTCGTCGACCTGGTCGACCACGACGAGGGCTCCGCGCAGACCGTCCGGCCCGTTGAGCGGGCTCGCCGTCACCCGCACCGCGATCGCGCGGCCGCGGCGGTTCACGGCTCCCACCACGGCGGCGCGGTGGCCCGTCGCGGGGTCCGCGAGCACCTCGGCGACCAGGTCGCGCACCGACGCCACGGGCAGGCCGATGTCGAGGTCGTCGAGCCTGTGCCCCACCGCCTCGTTCCTCCGCAGCCCCCACAGCTCCTGCGAGGCGTCGTTCCAGGCGGTCACCACCCGGTCGGCGTCGACCGCGACGACGCCGGCCTGCAGGCTCCCCAGCACGGCCTGCAGGAAGTGCGTGGCCACCGACGACCGCTCCTCGCCGACGCGGGCGTCGTCCGAGGTGGTCTGCAGCTCGTCGTTCATGGACTGCAGCTCCTCGTTCATCGTCTCGAGCTCCTCGTTGGTCGACTGGAGCTCCTCGTTGGTGGTCTCCAGCTCCTCGACCGTGGACTGCAGCTCCTCGTTGGTGGTCTCGAGCTCCTCGTTGGTCGACTGCAGCTCCTCGTAGGCCGACTCGAGCTGGCGGTTCGCGTACTCCAGCTCCAGCTGCAGCCGGTGGTGGCGGGTCACGTCGTGGAAGATGACCGTGCTGCCGAGGGCCGCGCCGTCACGGCCGATCAGTGGCACGACCTGGATGTCGAGCACCAGGGTCTCGATCGGGCTGCGGCTCCACTCCACCTGCCGGGTCCAGATGCTGCGCCGCTCCTGCTGGGCCTGCTCGAGCAGCGAGCGCAGCTCGACCGGGCGGTAGGACAGCTCCAGGTCGTGGAACGGCTGGCCGAGGTGCCGCGGACCGAGCGCGAACAGGACCTCGGCCCGCCGGTTCACCATCACCAGCCGGCCCTGGCGGTCGACCGTGACCTGGGCTGTGGGGGAGGCCATCACGGCCTCCTGCACGACGGTGCGGCCGTCGAGGACCTGGTCCGGGTCCGCGATCTGCGCGCGCCGGACAAGGGGGGCCAGCCGGTCGGGCACCCCGTCGCGCGAGACCTTGCGGAAGAACCGGCGGTTCGCCTCCACCGCGGCGAACAGGTGGGTGTGGCTGAGCATCAGCTCGGCCTTGCCGAGGAACAGGTACCCCCCGGGGTCCAGCGCGAAGTGCAGACGGGACAGGATCCGAGCCTGGGTCTCGGCGGTGAAGTACATCAGCGTGTTGCGCGCGAGCAGCAGGTCGATGTGGGAGATCGGGGCGTCCTGCACCAGGTCGTTGCGGCCGAAGATCACCGAGCGGCGGAGCTCGGGGCGGAACACGAACCGCTCTCCCGACTGCTCCAGGTGCCGCTCGACCTGCTCGGGCGTGAGGCCGCCCAGCTGATCCCTGTCGTAGGAGGCCGACCGGGCCTGGGCGAGGGCGTCGTGGTCGACGTCGGTGGCGTAGATCTTGACGCGGCTGCGGAACTCGTCGATGCCGAGGGCCTCTGCGAAGCAGATCGCGAGCGAGTACGCCTCCTGGCCCGACGCGCAGCCGGCGCTCCAGACCCGGATCGCCCCGGTCGGCTTGCGCGACAACAGCTCCGGGACGACGACGCGGCGCAGGTACTCCCAGGCGTCGGGGTCACGGAAGAAGCTGGTCAGGTTGATCAGGATCGTGTTGAACAGCTCGGTGAACTCCTCGGCGTGCAGCTCGAGGTGGTCGCGGTAGGCGTCGACGTCGTCCACCCCGACCTGATCCATCCGGCGCCGGATCCGCCGCTCCAGGCTGGTCCGCTTGTAGCCGGTGAAGTCGAAGCCGCGCGTCTCCTTGATGTGCTCGAGCAGCGCCTCGACGCTGGGATCGGTCCCGGGCGCCATGGCCGTGCTCACGTCTCCTCGTGCACGGGGCCGGGGCCGGAGCCGGGACCGGGGGCGGGCAGGTCGAGGTCGAGGGTGCCCTCGGCGACCCGCTCGAGCAGCCGGCGCACCAGGGCGGCAGCCCGCAGGGCGTCGGTGGACTGGTCGGCGTAGACGCCCTGGGCGCGGTGGTGGCCCTGATCGCCGGCGCGTTCCCCCAGGTCGTGGGTGAGCGAGGCCTTCTCCTCGAGGGTCCGCAGCGCCGTCCACAGCGCGGTCTCGGTGGCGGAGGACTGCCGCGCGACCAGGCTCTCCGGCGACCACGCGTGGCCGACGCGGCAGCGATAACGCAGCAGGTCGCCCTCCTCCACCCAGAACAGCGTGCCGTTGCAGTCCGGGCAGGCCAGGCCCGCGGCCGGCCCGAGCGGCTCAGGCGCGTGCACGTCGACGGGCGTGCGGTCGGACGTGGCCACCTCGGCCTCCATCAGGTCCGACACCGCCGCGCCCGGCGCGTCCGGCAGGTCGGCGGTCACCAGCTCCTGCAGCAGCGGCGCCATGCCGGCGAGCGGCCGCACGTGCTCGGGGTGGGCCCGCTGCAGCGCCGACCGCGGCATGCTCGGGTAGAGCGCCTCCTCCGGGTCCTGCACCACCCCGACGCCGCCCCGCGCGTGCACCGCGACCAGCCCGGCGGTGCCGTCGTCGAGGGCGCCGGTGAGCACCACGGCGACCAGGCCGCGGCCGTGGCTGCGCGCCGCCGACCGGAACAGCACGTCGATGGCAGGGCGGTGCCCGTTCTCGCGCGGCCCGGCCGAGAGCGTCACGCGGCCGCCGTGGCAGATCAGGTGCCGCCCGGGAGGGGCGATCAGGACCACGCCTGGCTCGAGCCGGTCGCCCTCGCGGGCCTCGCGGACGGTGAGCGCCGACGCGCGGTCGAGGATCTGCGGCAGCACCGTGCGGGCGGCCTGCGGGAGGTGCAGCACCGCGAGCACCGGCGCGGGGAAGTCCGCCGGCAGCGAGGCCACCAGCGTGCGCAAGGCCTCCACGCCGCCGGCGGACGCCCCGACCACCACCAGGCGGTCGCTGCGTCCGTGCTGCTGCTCGACCGGCTCCCGGTCGACCGTGCTCGTCATCTCGCGCCTCCCGGAGCGACTCGTACCGCGACGGTGCCCCCGGCCCCGCGCCGTGAGCCTATCCACCCGGGTCAGCGCGGGTAGTACTCCACACGCGGGGTGATGACCAGGCTCTGCACCACGACGTCGGGCGAGACGCACACGACGGTGCGGACCATCCGCGCGACGTCCTCGGGCCGCATCATCCGGCCCTGCGGCAGCGACCACTGCTCCATCATCGGCGTGTCCATCGCGGCCGGGTTCAGCGCCGTGACCCGTACCGGCCAGCCGTGCTCGCGCACCTCGGTCTGCAGCACCTCGGTGAGCTTGAGCAGCGCCGCCTTGGACGAGTTGTACGCCGCCGCACCGGCTCCCACGGTGAGCGCGGAGATCGAGACCACGTTGAGCACGTCGGCCGGGTGGGCCCGGTCCGGCGCCGCGGCGAGCACCCCGCGCAGGAAGGCGCGCGAGGTGTACATCGGCCCGTGCACGTTGACGGCGAACACCGAGTGCCACTGCTCGTCGGTCACGTCGAGCACCTCGGCCCCGCGGTCGGTGCCGGCGTTGTTGACCAGGCAGTCAAGCGCGCCGCCGTGCTCGGCGAACAGCGCCGCGAACGCCTCGTCGACGGCCGCGCTGTCACTCACGTCGAGCCGCAGCGGCCGCACCTCGCCGTCAAGCGAGCGAGCACGGCTCGCGGTCTGCTCCGCGCCGGCGAGGTCGAGGTCGGCGGCCACGACGCACGCGCCCGCGCCGGCCAGCTCCAGCGCGATCGCGCGGCCCAGCCCGCTCCCACCGCCGGTGACGACCGCCGTCCTGCCCTGCACCTCAGTCCTTCCCGGTGCCGGGCTCGGTGAGGCGCGCCTGCATGCCGGCCTTGGCCTGGTCGGGCATCACGCGTCCTGACCCCGCCTGCACCTTGTTCTTGAACGACCCCGCCACCACCTTGTCCTTGCCCGCGAACAGCGCGTCGAGGCCGTCCTGCGCCACCTCGCGCGGGTCGTCCTTGGAGTCCATCGTCGCCACCCGGGTGTCCTGCATGTCGGAGCGCTCGAAGAACTCGGTGTCGGTGGGGCCGGGCATCAGGGCCGTGACGCCCACACCGGTCTCGGCCAGCTCGTACCGCAGCGCCTCGGCGAACGAGAGCCCGAACGCCTTCGAGGCGGCGTAGGTCGCGTGGTACGGGCCGGGCGCGGTCGCGGCGATCGAGGAGGTGATGAGCACCCTCCCGCGTCCGGCGGCGACCATGGGCCGCACCGCCGCCTTGGTGATCCGCACCGTCGACTCGACGTTGAGGCGCAGCAACCGCACGTCGTCCTCGAGCGGGATCTGGTCGAACCGGCCGTTCGTGGCCACACCGGCGTTCACCGCGGCGACGTCGAGCGGCCGGCCCAGGGCGTCCAGCACCTCCTGCACCCGGGCGTTGCCCTCCTCGGTGGCCAGGTCGGCCTGCACGGCGGTGACCTGGACGTCCGGCAGCTCGCTCACCAAGCGGGTCACCTCGTGCTCGTCGGCGACCACCACCAGGTCGTGCCCGCGCTCGGCCAGCCCCCGGGCGAGCTCGAGGCCGATGCCGGTCGAGGCGCCGGTGACCAGCGCGACCGGGCGCGTGGGCGTGGGGGATGGGGTGGTGCTCGGGTCGGTGGCGTCGTCCATGCCGGGCGGGTACCCGCGGACCGCGACGGCATGCGCCGCAGCGGTGCTCACGGCACCGGGAGGTGGCGGCCAGCGGCGGTCACGGAGAGTAGCGCTACAGGGAACCGGTGTGGGAAGCGCTTCTCCGGGTAGTTGCCGGTGCAGGACCCGACGGGTCCGCCGGCCGTCGGCCGGTCCGTCGACCAGGAGGTCAGCCGGTGCGGGTGCTCGGCGTCAACTCGGTGTTCCACGACCCCGCGGCCGCGCTCGTCGTCGACGGGCAGGTGGTCGCGGCGGCCGAGGAGGAGCGGTTCACCCGGCGCAAGCACGGCCACGCGAACGTCGCGTTCGCCGCCTGGGAGGTGCCCGAGCACGCGGCCCGCTGGTGCCTGGAGCAGGCCGGCCTCACCCCCGGCGACGTCGACCTCGTGGCGACCTCGTTCGACCCGGCGCTGTCCGCTCCGGTCGAGCAGATGGGCGTGGACGACCCGTGGGACCACCTGCGGGTCGAGTACGCCCGGCGCACACCGGACCTGCTCGCCTCGGCGCTGCCGGGCCTCGACCCCGACCGGGTGCGCGCCGTGCCGCACCACGTGGCGCACGCGGCGTCCGGCGCGCTCGCAGGCCCCTACCGCTCGTGCGCGAGCCTGGTGCTCGACGGCCGCGGGGAGAGCGCCTCGCACCTGGGCGCTCGGTACCGCGACGGGGAGATCGAGGTGCTGGCCGCCCAGCGGCTGCCTGCCTCGCTCGGGCTGCTCTACGAGGACCTCACCGCGCACCTGGGCTTCCACCGCTCGAGCGACGAGTACAAGGTGATGGCGCTGGCGTCCTACGGGAAGCCGCGCCACCTGGCCGACTTCGAGGAGCTGGTGCGGGCCACCGACGACGGCGGCTTCGTGACGGAGAAGATCGACTGGGACGCCTACGCACCGCGCGCCGAGGGCGAGCGGGTGCCCCTCGGCGAGGCCCACGCCGACCTCGCCTCGACGGTGCAGCACCGGCTGGAGCAGGTCCTGCTCGACCTGGTGCGGTGGCTGCACGAGCGCACCGGTGAGCGGTACCTGACGATGGCGGGCGGGGTCGCGCTGAACTGCGTGGCGAACGCGGTGCTGCACCGCGACGGGCCGTTCGAGGACGTGTGGGTGCAGCCGGCCGCGGGCGACGCCGGCACCGCGCTCGGCGCCGCGCTGCACCTGGCCCGCGAGGTCGACGTGCTCGGCCCCCCACCGGTGTCCGCCGCTCTGGGGCGGGGGTTCGACGACGCGCAGGTGGAGGCTGCCCTGCGCACCGCGCGGGTGCCGTACGAGCGCCCGCGCGACCTGGCGGGCGCCGTGGCGGCGGAGCTGGCCGCCGACCGCGTCGTCGCCTGGTTCCAGGGACGCGCGGAGTACGGCCCGCGCGCCCTCGGTCAGCGCTCGCTGCTGGCCCACCCCGGCCACGATCGGAACCTGGAGCGGCTCAACGACATCAAGGGTCGCGAGCAGTTCCGTCCGGTCGCGCCGCTGGTCCTCGCCGAGCGTGCGGCGGACGTCGTCGAGGGCAAGCTCCCGAGCCCGTACATGCTCTTCGTCCACCGGGTGCGCCCGCAGTGGCGCGACCGCGTGCCGGCGGTGGTGCACGTGGACGGCACGGCTCGCGTGCAGACCGTCGACCGTGCCGACCTGCCCCTGCTGGCAGGGGTGCTCGACGGTTTCGAGGCCCGCACCGGTCTGCCGGTGCTGGTCAACACCAGCCTCAACACCGCGGGCCGGCCGATCGTCGACACCCCGCACGACGTGCTCGAGCTGTTCGGGTCGGCACCCGTCGACGTGCTGGCGATCGGCCCGTTCCTGGTGCGCCGTCACGACGTCACGCCGGCGGAGGTGGGCCGTGGCTGACCACCTCGCCCCGACGCCCCTCGACTACGCCGTCGTCGTCCCGACGGTCGGCCGCCCGAGCCTGGGCCGGCTCCTCGCCTCGCTCGCGGTGCAGGCGCACGCGCCGGCCGAGGTGGTCGTGGTCGACGACCGCCCGGCGCCGGACGGGCCGCTCGACGTGCACGAGCTGCCGTCCGTGCGGGTCCTGGCCGGTGGTGGGTGCGGGCCGGCGCACGCGCGCAACGCCGGCTGGCAGGTGACCCGTGCGGCGTGGACGGTGTTCGTCGACGACGACGTCGAGCTGCCCGCCACGTGGTCGCGCGCCCTCGTCGACGACCTCACCCCGCTGGGCCCCGGCACCGCCGGCTCCCAAGCCCGGGTCGTGGTGCCGGTGCCGCCCGGCACCCGCCCGACCGACGAGGAGCGCGCCACGACGGCGCTGGAGGGCGCCGTCTGGGCCACCGCCGAGATGGCCTACCGCAGAGATGTCCTGGAGGAGGTCGGCGGCTTCGACGAGCGCTTCCCCCGGGCCTTCCGCGAGGACGCGGACCTCGCCCTGCGCGTGCGCGGCGAGGGGTACGACCTGGTGCGGGGCGACCGGCACGTGGTGCACCCGCTGCGGCCCGGCCGGCGGTTCAGCAGCCTGGCCCGCCAGCGCGGCAACGCCGACGACGCCCTGATGCGGCGCCTGCACGGGCCGGGCTGGCACGAGCGCGCCGCCTGCCCGCCGGGGGCGCTCCGCCGGCACGTGCTCACGGTCGCGGCGGCGGCGGTGGCCGTCGGCGCCGGCCTGCGCGGGCGCCGGACCACGGCGGCGGCCGCGGCCGCGGGGTGGGCCGGGCTGACCGCGTCCTTCGCCGCGCGCCGCCTCGCGGCCGGGCCGAGGACGCCGGACGAGGTGCTGGACATGGTGGTCACGTCGGTGGCGATCCCGCCGCTGGCGCTGTGGCACCGGGTGTCCGGCACCGTGCGGCACCGCGCGGCCACCCCGTGGCCGCCGCCCGTGCGCGCCGTGCTGTTCGACCGCGACGGCACGCTGGTGCACGACGTCCCGTACAACGGCGACCCGTCCGAGGTCCGCCCGGTCGACGGCGCCCGCGACGCGCTCGACCGGCTGCGTGCCCGAGGTGTCGCGGTCGGCCTGGTGACCAACCAGTCCGGCGTCGGCCGCGGGCTGCTGACCCGCGCGCAGGTCGACGCGGTGAACGGCCGGGTCGCCGAGCTGCTCGGACCGTTCGACACGGTGCAGGTCTGTCCGCACGCCCCGGCGGAGGGGTGCGCCTGCCGCAAGCCGATGCCGGGCATGGTCCGCGCCGCCGCCTGCGAGCTCGGCGTGCACCCGCGCGAGGTGGTCGTCGTCGGCGACATCGGCGCCGACGCGGAGGCCGCCCTGGCCGCCGGCAGCCGCGCGGTGCTCGTCCCCACCCCCGTCACGCGGCCCGAGGAGGTCGCCGCGGCACCGCGCACCGCGGCCACGCTCACCGAGGCGGTCGACCTGCTGCTCGCGGACGCCCCCACCGGCGGTGCCCGGTGACCCGGGCGCTGGTGGTGCGGCAGGACAGCCTCGGTGACGTGCTGCTGGCCGGGCCCGCGGTGCGGGCCGTCGCCGCGGGCAGCACCCACGTGTCGGTGCTGGTGGCGCCCTCCGGCGCGGCGGCGGCACGGCTGCTGCCCGGCGTCGACGAGGTGCTCGTGCACCCCTGCCCGTGGACCGGCTACCGGCCCGAGCCGGTCGACCCGGCGGCGGTGCAGGCGATGGTCGACGACGTGCGCCGCGTCGGGCCCGACGTCGCCGTGGTGCTGACCTCGTACCACCAGAGTCCCCTGCCGGTGGCGCTGGTGCTGCGGCTGGCCGGTGTCCCGCGGGTGGTCGGCACGAGCACCGACTACCCGGGCTCGCTGCTCGACGTGCGGCACCCGCCGGACGGTCCGCACGAGGTGCAGCGCGCCCTCGGCCTGGCCGCCGCCGCGGGGTTCGCGGCGCCCGCGGACGACGACGGCCGGCTGCGCGTGGCCGAGGTCGGGCCGCGCCCGGACGTGCCCGGGCGCCGCGGCTGCGTCGTGGTGCACCCGTTCGCCTCCGTGCCGGCCCGCTCGCTCACCGACGAGCACGCGGCCGCTATGGTCGGGGCGCTGCTGGGCACCGGCCGCAGCGTGGTGCTGGCCGGGGCGGGGGACGACCGACCGCGGGCCGAGCGGGTCGTGGCGGCGCTCGGGCGCCCGCGCGACCTGGTCGACCTGGTCGGCCGCACGACCCTCGCCGGCCTGGCCGCGGTTGTCGCCGACGCCGTCTGCGCCGTCGCGGTGAACTCCGCGCCCGGCCACCTCGCGGCCGCCGTCGGCACGCCCGTGGTCAGTCTGTTCTCGCCGGTCGTCGAGGCCCGCGCCTGGGCGCCCTGGGGCGTGCCGGTGACGCTGCTCGGTGACCAGGCGGCACCCTGCGCGGCCAGCAGGGCGCGCGAGTGCCCCGTCGCCGGCCACCCGTGCCTGTCCTCGGTCGACCCGCGCGACGTGGTCGCCGCCGTCGAGCAGCTCGCGGGGGTGGCGGCGTGAAGGTGCTGCTGTGGCACGTGCACGGGTCGTGGACCACGGTCTTCGTGCAGGGCCGGCACGACTACGTGGTGCCGGTGCTGCCCGACCGCGGCCCGGACGGGCGCGGCCGGGCGCAGACGTGGGACTGGCCGGCGTCGGTGCGCGAGGTGCCGCCCGAGGGCCTGGCCGCCGAGCGGCCGGACGTCGTGGTGCTGCAGCGGCAGGAGGACGCCGACCTGCTCGAGCGCTGGACGGGCCTGCGCGCCGGGGTCGACGTCCCGGCGGTGCGGGTCGAGCACGACACCCCGCGGGGCGACGTCGACGGCATGCGGCACCCGCTCGCCGACCAGACCCGCGTCCCGCTGGTGCACGTCACCCACTTCAACGCCGTGATGTGGGACAACGGCCGGGCCCCCGTGCGGGTGGTCGAGCACGGCGTGCTCGACCCCGGCCCGATCTGGACCGGCGAGCTGCCGCGGCTGGCCGTCGCCGTCAACGAGCCGGTGCGCCGGTGGCGCGTCGCGGGCCTGGACGTCGCGGCGCGGCTGGCGAAGGAGGTGCCGGTCGACGTCTACGGCATGGGCGTGCACCGGCTGGTCGAGCACGAGCCGGCCTTCCTCGGCGGCGAGCACGCCGACCTGCGCCAGGACGAGCTGCACGCCGCGATGGCGCGGCACCGCGCCTACCTGCACCCGTTCCGCTGGACCAGCCTCGGCCTGGCGCTGCTCGAGGCGATGGTGCTGGGCAGCCCCGTCCTGGTCCTCGCCGCGACGGCGGCGCCCGAGGCCGTCCCGCCCGAGGCCGGGACGGTCAGTTCGGACCCCGACGTGCTGCTGCGCAGCGCCTCCCGCTGGCTGCACGACTCGGACGAGGCGGCCGGGCGCGGCCGCGCCGGCCGGGCGCACGTGCTCGCGCACCACTCGGTCGACCGGTTCCTGGCCGACTGGGACACGTTGCTGGAGGAGGTGGCCTGATGCGCATCGCGATGGTCTCGGAGCACGCCAGCCCGCTCGCCGTGCTCGGCGGGCAGGACGCCGGCGGGCAGAACGTCCACGTCGCCGCGCTGGCGACCGCGCTCGCCCGGCGCGGGCACCGGGTCGAGGTGTTCACGCGGCGCGACGACCCCGACCTGCCGCGGCGGGTGCCGCTGGCGGGCGGGGTCGAGGTGGTGCACGTCGACGCCGGACCGGCCCGCGTGCTGCCCAAGGACGACCTGCTGCCGCACATGCAGGAGATGGCCGAGAACCTCGCGCGGGCCTGGGCCTGGCCGCGCACGCCGGACGTCGTCCACGCGCACTTCTGGATGTCGGCGCTCGCCTCGCGCGACGCCCTGCGCGCCGGCGGAGGTGCCCCGCTCGCGGTGACGTTCCACGCGCTCGGCGTGGTCAAGCGCCGGCACCAGGGCGCCGCCGACCCCAGCCCGCCCTGCCGGCTCGCCACGGAGGCCGAGCTGCTGGGCGAGGCCGACGCCGTGGTCGCGACCTGCCGCGACGAGGTGTCCGAGCTGCTGGCGCTCGGCGCCGACCCGCGGCGGCTGCACGTGGCCCCGTGCGGCGTGGACGTGCGGCAGTTCCGTCCGGACGGGCCGGTGCGGCTGCCGTGGCGCGAGGGCGCGACCCGGCTGCTCAGCCTCGGCCGGCTGGTGGAGCGCAAGGGCGTCGAGACCGTCGTGGAGGCGCTGGCCCTGCTGCCCGGTGCGGAGCTCGTCGTCGCGGGCGGGCCCGCGCCGCGCGACGTGGACGGTGACCCGGAGGTTCGCCGGCTGAGAGACCGGGCCGAGGCCCTCGGGGTGGCCGACCGCCTGCAGGTGCTGGGCCAGGTCGGCCGTGACGAGGCCGCGGCCCTGATGCGCGGGGCCGACGCCGTGGTGTGCGTGCCCTGGTACGAGCCGTTCGGCATCGTCCCGCTCGAGGCGATGGCCTGCGGCACACCGGTCCTCGCGTCCGCGGTCGGCGGGATGCTCGACAGCGTCGAGCACGGCGTCACCGGCCTGCACGTGCCGCCACGCGACCCCGACGCGCTCGCCGCGGCGGTGCGCGAGCTGACCGGCGACCCCGGCAGGGCCGGCCGGATGGGCCTGGCGGGCGTCACCCGGGTGCGGCAGCGCTACACCTGGGACCGCGTGGCGGCGACGACGCTGCGGGTCTACGAGCGCCTGGTGGCCGCCCGGCCGCCCGACGAGGTGGTCGACCTGCGAGGAGCCGCCGACCTCGGCGGGGTCGACCTCGGGGAGGTCGTGCGTCCGCCGGACGCGGGGCCGCCGCACCTCGGGGACCAGCAGGACCTGGTCGCGGCGCCGGCACCCGCCGGCGCGCGCGCGGACCGGTCGACCGAGGAGGACCGATGACCCCCAAGCAGCCGTACACCACGCTGGCCGAGCACCTGCGCGACCTGTCGTCCGGGCTGGACTCGGTGCTGCAGCACGAGGCCGAGATCGACCGGTGGGGGCGGGTGCTCGCGCGCCGGCTCGACGGCGGCCGGCTGCTCGTCGCCGGCAACGGCGGCAGCGCGGCCGAGGCGCAGCACCTCACCGCCGAGCTGGTCGGCCGGTTCGAGGGGGAGCGCCGGCCGCTGTCGGCGATCGCGCTGCACGCGGACACCTCGACGGTGACGGCGGTCGGCAACGACTACGGCTACCGCGACGTGTTCGCCCGGCAGGTGGAGGCGCACGGGCGCGCCGGCGACGTGCTCCTGCTGCTGACCACCAGCGGTCGCAGCCCCAACCTGCTCGAGGCGGCGGACCGGGCGCGCGGCGCCGGGATGCAGGTCTGGGCGCTGACCGGGCCGCTGCCCAACCCGCTCGCGGCGCGGGCGCACCGGGTGGTCGCCGTCTCGTCCGGTTCGGTCTCCGCCGTGCAGGAGGCGCACCTGGTGGTGGTGCACGCGCTGTGCGCCGCGGTCGAGCGGCACCTGCTGCCGCCGGCCCGGCAGGCCGTGCGGCACGACGCGCGGCAGGACGCGCGACCGACGGTGGACCTGCGCCGCGGCGCGCCGGTGCCCGCCACCCTGGACGGCGCCGCGGTCGGGTCGTGACCCGCCTGGTGGTGCTCGGGGACGTGCTGCTCGACCGCGACGTCGAGGGCTCGGCCACGCGCCTGGCACCGGACGCCCCGGTGCCCGTGGTCGACGTGCGGTCGGTGCTCGACCGCGCCGGGGGGGCCGGGCTGGCGGCGGTCCTCGCGGCGCGCCCGGACGTCGAGGTCGACCTGGTGGCGGCGTTCGCCGACGACGCCGCGGGCCACCGCGTTCGCGACCTGCTGCGGCCGGTGCTGCGGGCGCACCCGCTGGTGCCGCTCGCCGCGACGCCGGTGAAGACCCGGGTGGTGGTCGCCGGGCGGCCGGTCCTGCGGCTCGACGACCACGGTGAGCTCACCGTGGGACCGCGACGGCACGCCCGGCACGAGGGCGAGGCCGGTGGCGGCGGTGTCGGCGCGACCGACGCCGGGGCCGTGGCCGCGCTGCTCGAGGGCGCCGACGCCGTGCTGGTCGCCGACTACGGCGGCCCGGTGGCGCGCGACCCGGTCGTGCGCGAGGTGCTCACCCGGGTGGCCGCGACCACCCCGGTGGTGTGGGACCCGCACCCGCGCGGCGACGAGCCGGTGCCCGGGTGCGCCGCGGTCACGCCCAACCGCGCCGAGGCCGTGCGCCTCGTCGGGGAGGAGACGACCTCGTCCGCGCTGGTGCGGCAGCTGCACCGCCGGTGGGGCGGGACGCCGGTGGTGATGACCGAGGGCGCGGCGGGTGCGCTGGTCGCCGAGGGTCCGGACGAGCCGGTGCGGTGCGCGGGCCGGCGCTGCCCCGACCACGTCGACACCTGCGGGGCGGGCGACCGGTTCGCCGGCGCCCTCGCGCTGGGTCTGGCGGGCGGGTCGTCGCTGCAGCGGGCCGCGCAGGTGGCGTGCGACGACGTCAGCCGGTGGCTGTCGGCGGGCGGCGTGCGCGCGCGGGCCGGTGACGCGGACGACCCGCTCGAGGTGGTGGAGCGGGTGCGCGCGTCGGGCGGCACGGTGGTGGCCACCGGCGGCTGCTTCGACGTGCTGCACGCCGGGCACCTGGCCACGCTGGAGACCGCCCGGGCGGTGGGCGACTGCCTGGTCGTGCTGGTCAACTCCGACGACTCGGTGCGGCGGCTCAAGGGCGCGGGGCGCCCCGTGGTCGCCGAGGAGGACCGGGTGCGCCTGCTGCAGGGGCTGCGCTGCGTCGACGCCGTGGTCGTGTTCGACGACGACACCCCGACCGCCGCGCTGGGCCGGCTGCGTCCCGACGTCTGGGTCAAGGGGGGCGACTACCGGGCCCGGGACCTGCCGGAGACGCGGGTGATCGAGGCGGCCGGCGGGCGGGTCGAGGTGGTGGCCCTGCAGCCGGGACGCTCCACGACCTCCGTGCTGGACCGGCTGGGGGTGGGTGGTGCCGACGCCGACGGGTGACCCGCCGGCCGGAGCGCGAGGTGCGGCGCCGGTGCTCGCGCTGCGGGCGATCGGGCTGGGGGACGCGCTGACCGGCGTCCCCGCGTTGTGCGGCCTGCGCCGCCTGGTGGCGCCGCGGCCCCTGCTGCTCGCCTGCCCGGAGCACCTGGGTCGCTGGTTCACCGACCTCGGCGTCGTGGACGGCTGGGTCACCACCGCCGACCTGGACGCCGAGCCGCCGGGGCGCGGTCTCGGGACGCACGACGCCGTCGACCTGCACGGCAACGGCCCGGCCAGCCGCGACCTGCTGGCGGCCGCGTCGCCGGAGCGGCTGCTCGCCTGGTGGCCGCCGCCCGGACCCGCGGGCGGCTGGCGCGCGGACGAGCACGAGGTGGCGCGGTGGTGCCGGCTGGTCGGGGAGTGGGGTGCGGTCTGCGGCTCCGACGACCTGCGGCTGCGGCCGCGGCCGGCCCGCCCGGGCGACGGGCCGGTGGTGCTGCACCCGGGGGCGGCCAGCGGGTCGCGCCGGTGGCCGGCCGACCGGTGGGCGCAGGTCGCCCGGGCCCTGGTCTGGCAGGGTCACCGGGTCGTGGTGACGGGCACGGCGGGCGAGGCGGAGCTGGCCGCGGCCGTCGTGGCGGCCGCCGGGCTCGACCCGTCGGCGGACCTGGCCGGTCGGCTCGACCTCCCGGCGCTGGCCGACCTGGTGGGCGGCTCGCGGCTGCTGCTCTGCGGCGACACCGGCGTCGCCCACCTCGCGACCGCGCTCGGCGTCCCCTCGGTGCTGCTGTTCGGGCCCGTGGCGCCCGCGGCGTGGGGGCCGGCGATCGACCACGACCTGCACACGGTGCTGTGGGAGGGCGACGGGCGGGGCGACCCGCACGGCTCCGAGCCGGACCCGCACCTGCTGCGGATCACCGTGCCGCAGGTGCTCGACGCCGCGGTGGCGCTCCTCGGGCGCCGCGGCGCCGCGCTCAGGCGCTGACGGCCGACAGCTCGCGGAACCAGGCGACGGTGCGGTCCAGCCCGGCCGTCCACGGGACGGTGGGGGACCAGCCCAGCACCTGCTCGGCGAGCTCGGTGCGCGGGCGGCGGACGCCCGGGTCGTCGACCGGCCGGTCGACGTGGACCACGCTGGAGGTCGACCCGGTCGCGGCGATGACGTCGTGCGCCACCTCCAGCACCGAGCGCTCGTCCGGGTTCCCGATGTTGATCGGGCCCGGGTGGTCGCCGAGCGCCATCGCGACGATTCCGGCGACGGTGTCGTCGACGTAGCAGACCGACCGCGTCTGGCTGCCGTCGCCGGCCACGGTCAGTGGCTCGCCGCGCAGGGCCTGGTTGACGAACGTCGGGATCATCCGGCCGTCGTCGGGGCGCATCCGCGGGCCGTAGGTGTTGAAGATCCGCACGATGCCGGTGTCGACGCCCTCCGCGCGCCGGTACGCCATCGTCATCGCCTCGGCGTAGCGCTTGGCCTCGTCGTACACCCCGCGCGGGCCGATCGGGTTGACGTGGCCCCAGTAGTCCTCGGGCTGCGGGTGCACCTGCGGGTCGCCGTAGACCTCGGAGGTGGAGGCCAGGACGAACCGCGCCCGCTTGTCCTTGGCGAGCCCCAGCGCGTGCCAGGTGCCGATGCTGCCGACCTTGAGCGTCTCCAGCGGGAGCCGGAGGTAGTCGATCGGCGAGGCGGGGGAGGCCAGGTGCAGCACGACGTCGACGGGGCCGGGGACGTGGACGAAGTCGACCAGGTCGCACCGCACCAGCGTGAAGGCGTCGTGCCCGGTGAGGTGGGCGACGTTCGCCGGCGTCCCGGTGAGGAACGAGTCGAGGCAGAGCACCTCGAGGCCCTCGCCGAGGAGCCGGTCGCACACGTGGCTCCCCAGGAACCCCGCACCGCCGGTGACCACTGCTCGTCGTCGCGCCATGGAGCACCACTACCCCCGGTCGGGACGGCGAAACGCTACTGCGAGTAGCGCTTCTCCGTCCGTGACCGGGGGCAGCGGTGTCGGACCGGTGGGTCCGCCGTTCAGCGGGGGAGGATCCGCGCCAGACCGGCGGCGCGGACGACCCGGGCCACCTTCAGCGGGATCGCCTTGGCGTAGGTGCGGACGAACCCGCTGTACCCGGGGGTCGGGCCGCGGTAGGCCAGGAAGCCGCGCGGCCCGTCGACCATCTCGCCCGTGCGGACGTCGTAGCGGCTGGCGTGCCAGGGGCACACCAGGCAGCCGTCGGCGTCGACGTGACCCTCGGACAGGTCGGCGAGCTGGTGCCGGCAACGGCGCGAGACCGCGAAGTCCTCACCGCGGGAACGGCCGACGGCCCAGCGGCCGACCTTGCTGACGTGCGGGCCGTCGAGCGCCGCCTCGGGGATGCTGTCGTCGTCCTGCGGCACCGTCAGGCCCGGCCGGAGCCGTGCTCGCGCGCCCGGGACAGCGCGACGCCCAGGCCGATCATGCCGATGCCGAGCACGAGGTGCAGCCAGTTGTCGGCGTCGTTGACCGGGACGAAGTTCGCCGAGGTGTCGTGGTCGATGAGCAGGCCGTAGACGAACAGCAGCAGGTAGATGACGCCGCCGAAGATCAGGTAGGTGCGGGCGGCCGACCGCGTGCGCGACATCGCCAGACCGGCCACGCCGAACAGCAGGTGGACGATGTTGTGCAGCACCGACACCTGGAAGATGCCGAGCAGCTTGGCCTCCGACTCGTGGCCGGCGAACGAGAGCTCGTCGTACGGGCTGGTGACCCCCGGGATGAACCCGAGGATGCCGACGAGGAGGAAGACGGCGCCGACGACCTGGGCAGCCGTCCTCACCGGGTGCTTGCCGGTGTTCGTGCCGTCGGCCGTCGCCTGGGCCCCGCCGTGGTGTCCGCTGGTCATCAGATCTCCCTGTTCGTGGTGGTGCTCGTGTGGCCTGTGGTCACGCTGACGCTTCCACACATACCCGCCGCCCGCGCGGCCATGCGTCCGGCGGCCCCGCGGCCCGTGCGTGCGGGTCGACGACCCCCGCGGGCCAGCGGGAGGCCTCGTGGGGCCAGCCGTGCGGGGCACCGTGGTGGCACCGGCGCCGCTCGACGCGTCACCCGAGATGCGTTCCGGCGCAACGGTTCGGTCGATCCCACGAACCGTCCACCGCACGAGTCGTCCAGGAGGAACCCGATGTTCATGCACACCCAGGACCTGCAGTTCGAGGCCAAGCCCGACGGGCCCGACCCCGCCTTCGCCCGGCGCCTGCAGGAGGTGCTCGGCGGCAAGTGGGGCGAGATGACCGTCGCGATGCAGTACCTGTACCAGGGCTGGAACTGCCGGCTCCCCGGCAAGTACAAGGACATGCTCCTGGCGATCGGGGCCGAGGAGATCGGCCACGTCGAGATGATCGCGACGATGATCGACCGGCTGCTCGACGCCCAGCCGCTCAGCCCGGACGAGGCGGACAAGACCAAGGGCCTCGCGGCCTCGTTCGGCTCGCTCAACCCGCAGCACTCGATCGTCAACGGCGGCGGCGCCTACCCGCACGACTCGAACGGCGTGCCGTGGTCGGGCGCGTTCGTCACAGCCAGCGGCAACCTGCTCGCGGACTTCCACCTCAACGCGACCGCCGAGATGCAGGGCCGGCTGCAGGTGGCCCGGCTGTTCCACATGACCGACGACCCGGGCGTCAAGGACATGCTGCGGTTCCTCATCACCCGCGACCACTTCCACCAGCTGCAGTGGCTCAAGGCGATCGAAGAGCTGCAGTCCGACGGGCTCGACAACGTCCCCGTGCCCGAGGCGTTCCCGCTCGAGGAGGAGTACGAGGAGTTCGCCAGCGTCTTCCTCGTCGGCTCCGACGGGCCTGCCTCCACCGAGGGCGGCTGGGCCAGCGGCACCGGCGTGGACGGCACCGAGATCACGCACGCGCCGCTCACCGCGCACGCCGAGCGCCCGGTGCTGCCCCCGGGCGACCCGCGCCTCTACGGCACGCCGCCCGTGTCGCCGGAGACGCTGCTGCAGAAGGCCAAGGACGCCCTGACCTGAGCAGCGGGGGTGGTGGCGCCGCGCCCCGCGCCGCGCCACCACCCCGCTCCCGTCCCCGCTCGTCCCCGTCGGAGGTGGACCGTGCCCGTAGGGCTCCTGCACGACCTGGTCGTCCAGCCGCTGGCCGACGCGTTCCTCGACGTCGGCGTGTACGTCGCGCTCTTCGCCGCCTGCGCGGCCGTCGTGCGCTGGCGGACGGGGGACCGGCTGTCCGGGCTGCTGCGCCGCCACCGCTCCGCCGGTCCGGTGATCGGCGCGACGCTCGGGGTCTCTCCGGGCTGCGGGGGAGCGGTGCTCGTCATGCCGCTCTACGTGCGCGGCGAGGTCTCGTTCGGCACGGTCGTCGCCGCGCTGACGGCCACGATGGGCGACTCGTCGTGGGTGATCATGGCCGGCGACCCGGTGGCGGCCGCACAGGTGCACGCGATCCTGTTCGTCACGGGCCTGGTCACCGGTCACGTCGTGGACGCGGTCGGCCTGGACCCCGCCCGGTGGCGGCGACCTGTGGTCCGGGAGCTCGAGGACCTCCCCGCGCCCGAGCAGGTGCTCGTCGGTGCCGGGACCGGCCCCGTCGCGACCGGTGCCGCCGGCGGGAGCGCGCCCGCCGCGCTGCTCGCTGCCGTGCGGCCGGGTGCCGCGCGCGCGCTGGCGGTGAGCCTGCCGGCGTTCTGGGCCCTCACCGGGCTCGGAGTCGGCCTCGGCATCCCGGTGTCGTTCCGGCTCCTGGACCCCGCGCTGCTCCCCGGTGCCTCGGCCGGGCTCGACCTCACCGCCGCGGTCGGTGCGCTCGGTGGCCTCGCCTGCCTCGCGGTGTACGTCCACCGCGGCGTGCGGCTGGCCGACGACGACCGTCCCGCCAAGGGGGTGTGGGCGCCGGAGCTGTCGACCGGTCTGCGGCACGCCGCCCACGAGACGGCCTTCGTGGTCACGTGGGTCGCGGTGGCCTACGCCCTCCTCACCGGGGTCGACCTGGTGTTCGGCTCACCGCTGGACACCCTCCCGGTGGTTGGTCTCGTCGGGGTGGCCGTGGGTGCGCTGCTCGGGCTGGTGCCCGGCTGCGGCCTCCAGATCGCCTTCACCGGCATGTTCCTCGCCGGTGGCGTCCCGCTCCCGACGCTGGTCGCCAACGCGGTGGCCCAGGACGGCGACGCCCTGCTGCCGCTGATCGCCCTCGACCGCCGCGCCGCCGCGGTGGCCTCGGTGATCACCACGGTGCCCGCCCTGGTGGTCGGCACCGCGGTGCTCCTCGCCGTCGGCTGAGGTGCCGCCCCCCGCCCGACCCGCTCTCGACCCGACGACCCGCTCGCCCGACGACCCGCTCGCCCGACGACCCGGAGGTCACCGTGCCCGCCACCGCCCTCACCCAGCTGGTCCACCTCGTCCGGCACCGGCCGGGTGCGCTCGCGCTGCAGGCGCTCTGCGTGCTCGCCGTCGCGGTGCGTCCCTCAGCCGGCGCGGTCCTCGCGCTCGCCGTCGTCCTCGGCGTGCCGCTGGTGGCCGCCGTGCTGCGCCACCAGCGGGCGCCGGTGCACCACCGGCAGCTCCAGCGTCGTCGTCCAGCTCGGCCCGGGGCCGAGGCCCGTGCGCAGCGTCGCCCCGTGCTGGTCGCAGAGCAGGCGCACCAGCCACAGGCCTAGACCGCGGCGGCCCGGTGGGGGCTGGCGGCGGCGCAGCGCCTGCACCACCTCGGGCGGTCGCGGGCCGTCCTGGTGCAGCCTCACGCAGACCCGCGGGCCGTGGCGGCGGACGGTCAGCCGCACCGACCCGGGTGGCGCGTGCTCGGTGGCGTTGGCCAGCAGGTTGCGCAGCAGCGCCGGCGCGGGGCCGCCGTCGACGACGGCGTCCTGGGCCCGGCGCGAGCAGAGCGCGGCCACCTCGTGGTGACGCAGCAGCGGCCCGAGCACCTCGCCCAGCCGCACCGGCACCGGTGCCCGCGTCGGTGCGGCGAGCACCGCCAGCACGTCGAGCACCCCGAGCATCTCCTGGGCCAGCGCGTGCGCGAGGTCGAGGTCCGGCACCAGCAGCGGGTCGCCCGGCAGCGACCGCGCGGCCCGCGACAGCACCTGCTCCTGGATCCGCAGGGCGCCGAACAGCTCGTGCCGCAGCACCCGCGCGAGCAGGTGCGCACCGGAGGCGGCGTCCGGCGGCGGCGGGGCTGGCACGCGGTCCCCCTGCCCCGGTCCGGCCCGGGCATGCCCACCCGTCCGCGGGGTAGCGACCCGGTGCCCGAGACGGCACCGGGGAGGTCGTGTGGCGCAGGTCGACGTCGTGCTGGTCGACGACCACCCGCTGTTCCTGCGCGGGCTGGAGACGCTGCTGCCGCAGCTGAGCGAGGGACGGCTGCGCGTCGTCGGCACCACCGGCGACGCGAGCGCGGCCGGCGCGATGGCCCACCACCTGCTGCCGGACGTGGTGGTGGTCGACCTGATGATGCCGGAGCCGGGCGGCCTGCGGGCGATCGCCGCCGTCCGCCGCACCGTGCCGCAGTGCCGGGTGCTGGCCCTGTCCGGCACCGACGACCCCGACCTCGCCGTCGCCGCCCTCGAAGCCGGCGCGCACGGCTACCTGCCGAAGAGCGCGGACGCCGAGTCGCTGGTCCCGCCCATCCTCGCGCTGGCGTCCGGGTGGTCGGTGGTGCCCGAGGAGACGCTGCGCCAGGTCGTCGGCACCCGGCGCCGCCCCGGCCCGACCGCCGACCTCGGTGGTGCCGACCGGCTGCTGTGGCGGCGGCTCGCCGAGGGGCGGTCGACGGCGCAGCTCGCCGCCGAGCTGCACGTCAGCGAGCGCACCGCGAAGCGGATGACGGCGGTGCTGCTGCGCCGGCTCGGCGTGCAGACCCGGGTCGAGGCCGCGGCCCTGGCCGGCCGGGAGGGCCTGCTCGGGCAGCCGCCCGGCTGAGGCGCACCCAGCCGTCGTCGACCTGGAGCCCCGGCTCAGGCCGGTGCGGCGTCCGCCAGCGCCCGGTCGGTCGCGGCCCGGACCACCGCCGGCGGGCCGTCGACCAGGGCCCAGCCCAGGACGACGGGCACCCCGGCCTCGCGCGCGCCCCGCACCAGCCGGGCGGCGACGGCGGCCGCGCTGTCGGGCTCGCCGGTGGCGAGCAGGACCGCGAGGTCGGCGCCGTCGAGCCGGTACAGCCGGTCGCCGTGCCGCAGCTGGCCGTTCAGCGCCTCGACCAGCAGACCGGTGGTGCGGTCGTCGGGCGCACCGGTCGCGACCTGCTCGGGCCGCAGCCGCATCGAGGTGTGGGTGACCGCGCCGGAGCGGATCGCGTCGATGCAGAACTCGGTGAGGTCGTCGCGGAAGTCGTCGGCGGTCCGCAGGCCGGTGAGCGCCTCGAGCGCGCGGTCGGCCAGGTCGGCCAGCAGCCCGGCGCTGCGCAGCCCGGCGGCGGCCAGAGCCGCGAGCACCTCGACGGCGGCGGACGCGACGGGGTCCTGGGGCTGCGGCTCGGCGTCGGCCACCAGGAGCAGCCCGGTCACGGTGCCGCCGACGACGAGCGGGTGCACCGCCGCCGAGGTCACGCCTGCGGCGCCCAGGAAGGCGAGCGCGGCGGGACCGCCGGCCGCGGAGGTCAGGTGCACCGAGGCCGGCGCCGGGACGTGCGCGGCGAGGGCGGCGACGTCGTCGGCGTCCCAGCCCGAGACGGCCTGCGCCAGCGGGCCCGTCGCCGAGTGGAGCTGCCACGGGCCCCCGGTCGGGAGCAGCGCGAGCACCGCGGTCGAGCGTCCGGTCAGCGCCGTCGCACCCTCGAGCACCACCCGGACGAGCCGCTCGGCGTCCGGCGCGCAGGCCACGTCGACGGCGAGCCGCGCGAGGCGCTGGCCGACCGGCGCGACGGCGGACCCCGACACCCTCACCACCTCGGCGAGCTCGCGAGCTGCCTGCTCGGCATCGGCGGCGCCGTCGTCGGTCACCGGTGCGGGACAGCGGATCTCGACGAGCCCGACGCAGGCGCCGCCGACCAGGACGGGGGCGCACACACGGACCAGGCCGCTGTCGCCGTCGTGGTCCGCGTCGTGCGCCGTCACGCCGGTGGTGACGGCACGCCCGGCGGCATCCGTCCCCGGCACCAGGCCGTCGGCGACAGGCAGCGGGCCCGACGCCGCGGTGCAGCGCAGGCGGCCGTCGAGCAGCAGGTAGGTGGCCGCGTGGTCCCACCGGCGCCCGAGGTCGGCGACCAGCCGGTCGCAGGCGAGCGGCACCGGTGCCCTGACGGGCGCGACGTGCTCCTGGGCGGTCATGGCGGGCAACGCTACAAGCGGGTGCCGCCACGCCGTCGGCATTCGCAGCGTCGTCGCGGGTCGCTCACCGGCCGGGGTGCCGCTGGCGACCCGGGGGCCCGGACCAGGTGACGAGCAGGACCGTCACGTCGTCGCGCGGCGCGCCGTCCTGGAAGTCCAGCGCCGCGGCGGTCAGGCGGCGCACCGTCTCGGCCGGCGGGTAGCCCGCCGCTGCCGCGCGCTCGAGCACGTCGGCGAGCCGGTCGGTGCCGAACGGCTCGCCGGAGGCGTCCCGGCCCTCGGTCAGCCCGTCGGTGTACAGCAGCAGCCCGTCGCCCGGCTCGAGCTGGTGCTCGCCGACCTCCGCGGGCACGACGTCCACGCCGAACAGCGGGCGGCGTCCAGCGTCGAGGGTCGCGACGACCCGTCCCTGTCGCAGCAGCAGCGGGGGTGGGTGGCCCGCGACCAGGTACCGCAACCGCCCTCGCACGAGGTCGAGCTCGGCCAGCACCGCCGTGAGGAAGAGGCCGGCCGGAGCGAACTGCTGGGCGACGACCTCGTCCACCGCGCGCGCCTGGTCGAACAGGCCGCCTCCGGCGCGCCGCACGCTGCGCGAGGTGGCCAGGGCGGCTGCGGCCACGAGCCCCGAGCCGAGCGAGTGGCCCGTGGCGTCGAAGATGCCGAGCCACGCCCTCGTCTCGGACAGCGCGTAGTCGAAGGCGTCGCCCCCGACGGCCTCGCTGGGCTCCAGGCGGCCGGCCACCGGGAGGTCGTCGGTGCTGGCCGTGAGGGGCGGCAGGATGTCCCAGACGAGCTCGGCCGCCGCCGTGCGGGGCCGTCGCCGGCGGGCCGACTCCAGTGCGTCGCCGTAGACCACCAGCGAGCTGATCAGGTGGGCAACCAGCGCGGCGACCAGGAAGCAGTCCTGCAGCAGGCCGGCGTCGTGCGGGTCGACCGACTCCTCCAGCACCAGCTCGAGCACGCCGAGGCGCTCGTCACCGTCGAGCAGCGGCACCCACAGGCTCGCCCGCCCGCCGGCGTCGCCGACCAACGTCCGCACCTGCTGGTAGGCCCGTCCGGCCAGGCTCGTGTCGACACGCAGCGGCTCGCCCACGACCAGCCCGCCGGGATCGTCCGGGTCGGGCCGCACGGGCAGCAGCTCGTGCTGGCGGTAGTCGACGAGGTGGATGGTCGTGCGCTCGGCACCGAGATGGCGCCCCGCCCGCTGGACCTCGCGGACCAGGCGCTCGGGCGGCACGTGACGGGTGCGGACCAGCAGGTCGGCGAGAGCGGCGAAGGTGTGGCGCCCGGGCGCGCCGTGGGGGTCCGCCAGCGGCAGACCGGCCACCAGCGACTGCGCGTGCTCGTGCACCACGACGGACAGCAGGTGCCGCTCCTGTGCGCCCAGCGACCTCCCGCCGGTCAGGTACAGCTCCACCTCGTCCAGGCTCGCCTGCCCGCCGAGCGCGAAGTACCGCACCCACAGCTCGTCGCGGGTCAGGGCCGAGCGCTCGAGCGCGCGCGCCACCGCGTCGCGGTGGGCGGCGGCGCCCTCGTCGGCCCTCACGCCGACCGGCGCGGAGGAGATGTGCGGGCACCGGCCTGGTGCAGCACGCGCCGTGCGACCTCCTCGAGCGGCCGCCCTTCGTCCCGCGCCCGCGCAACGAGGAGGTCCAGCGCGTCGCGGCGGCTGAGGCGTTCGGAGGCCATCACCACGCCGGTGGCCAGGTTCACGCTGTCGCGGCCGTCCACGGCCCGTCGCAGGTGGTCGCTGCGCACCGCCGCGCCGGCGAGCCGCCGCAGCTGGAGCATCAGCACCCCGGCGAGCCCCGCCGACATCACCAGCACCTGCTCGGCGTCCACCTGCTCGGCGTCCACCTGCTCGGCGTCCGGGCCGAGCGCGTGCGCCCGGTCGCCGTACACCTTGAGCGCACCCAGGGCGGTGTCACCGACGACGACCGGTGCGCTCATGGCCGAGCCGAGGCCGAGAGCGGCCGCGCCCGCGGCCCACCGCGGCCACGGCGTCTCCGCGGCGGTGTCGTCCACCCGCACCACCCTGCGGTCGCGGCACGCCGCGAGGCACGGGCCGTCGTCGTACCGGTACTGCAGGTCGTCTGCGGCGAGCGTCCGCCCGTCCGTCGCTGCCAGAGTGGCCGGGCGGCCCTGCTGGTCCAGGGCCGTGACCGCAGCACCGGCGGCGGCCCCGGACCGTGGTCAGGAGCAGGGCGGTGACCATCCGCAGCGCCGATGCGGCGGCCTCTCGCGGCAGCATCGACCCACCGAGCCGGGCCTGCAGCAGGTCGAGCTCCGCGGCGAGCGGCAGGTCCGCCCGCGGCCTCTGGGTCATGAGGTACTGCTACCCCGTCCTCGCCCCGGTACGTGCGGGCGGACGGACGGGCCTGCGCAGGCCGGTCCGCGGGCTGCGGACCACGGCGCATGCGGGCAGGGGCGGCGGGTAGCGGCGGGATGGGCCGGGTCCCCGGCCCCGGACCGAGGAGGACGCGTGGACACAGGACGCCAGGGCGAGGAGCCCGAGGGCTACGACCCCGACCAGGACCCGGACGCCGACCCGGACATGATCGACCCGCAGCACGCCAACCGTCCGGACGACGAGGACGACGAGGGCGCCCCGGCCTGACCGTCCGGCCGGCCGGAACCTGCGGCAGGCCGGACCTGCGGCCGACCGGGCCTCAGCCGGCCCGGTCGGCCGTGGCCGCCGACCGCTCGAGCGCGCGGACCAGCGTCTCGAGCGCGTACCGGGTCGAGGCCTCGACCACCGCGGACGGGTCGCCGTCGAAGACCTCGCAGGCCGAGTGCTCCCCGCCCGGCCACACGCACCCGAACCAGACGGTGCCCGCCTGCTGTCCCTCCTCGGGACCGGGCCCGCCCGCGCCCGTGAGCGACACCACGAGGTCGGCGCCGAGCAGCCGGGAGGCTCCGCGCGCCATCTCGAGCGCGGCGGTCCGGGTGATGACCGGCCCCTCCGGCACGCCGAGGGCGCCGAACTTCACCTCGCTGCCGTAGGCCACCACCGCGCCGCGGAACCACTCCGCCGCCTCCGGGGCCTTGCCCAGCTCGGTCGCGACGCGTCCGCTCGTGAGCGACTCGGCGGTGGCGACGGTCCACCCGGCCGCCCGCGCCGCGTGCGCGACCTGCTCGGCGAGCTCCTGGATCTCCTCGCTCACGCGACCGCCCTGCGGAGACGTGCCAGCCGGCGGCCGGCGAGCACGGTCACGACCGCTGCGGCGACCCACGGGCCGCCCACGATCACCGGGTCGAGCAGGTGGTGCCCCGCGTCCGCCCGGCCACGTCCGAAGCGCGACGAGAGCGGGTGGTGCGTCGCCTCGCTGAGCACGCCGGTCTGGGTGATCGGGTTGTCCGGCCGCAGCGTCGCGAACGAGCGCAGGTGGCTCTCCTGCGCGTCGACGCGGTCGGCCAGCAGCAGCACCAGCCAGTGGGCGGCGCGGCCCTCGCTCCAGCGCCGGTACGCGAGCTTGCGCAGCGCACCGGACAGGCCGCGCGGCGGGCACGAGGTGCCGAAGATCGGTGTGAGCCGGGCGTGCTCGATCGAGCGCTCCCGTGGCCACTGCTCGGGCTGCTGCTCGGGGATCTCCCAGTGCGCGCCGGTCGGCAGGTCGGTGCGCTCGCGCGGCACCGACGGGCGGTCGGCCGGGTCGAGGTCGGCGCCCCAGCCGGGGATGCGGGCGCGCAGCTGCTCGCTGGTCTCGGCGAGCGGTGGCTTCTCGGCGGTGTACGGCACGGCGTGTCCTTCCCTCAGGCGGCGTCGGGGACGATGAGCGGCTTGATGCAGCCGTCGAGCTTGGCCGAGAAGACGTGGTAGCCCTCGGCGATGTGCTCGAGCGGGATGCGGTGGGTGACGATGTCGCTGGGCTTGAGGTAGCCGTTGCGGATGTGCTCGAACAGCCGCGGCCACTGGCGCTTCACCGGTGCCTGGTTCATCCGCAGCGTCAGGCCCTTGTTCATGGCGTCGCCGAACTTCACGGCGCTGAACATCGGCCCGTAGGCGCCCATCACCGAGACGGTGCCGCCCTTGCGGACGCCGTCGATCGCCCAGTTCAGCGCGATCGGCGAGCCGCCCTGCAGCTTCAGCTTGGTCGAGGTGACGTGCTGCACGAAGTTCCCGTCGGCCTCGGCCCCGACGGCGTCGATCACCCGGTCGGCGCCGAGGTACCCGGTCATCCGCTTCATCTCCACCACGACGTCCGCGTGCTCGGTGAAGTTGAGGGTCTCGGCGTGCGCGAACTCGCGCGCCTTCTCCAGCCGGTAGTCGAGGTGGTCGATGACGACGACCCGCCCGGCGCCCATCAGCCACGCCGACTTCGCGGCGAACAGCCCGACCGGGCCGGCACCGAGGACGACCACGACGTCGCCCTCGACGATGTCGGCGAGCTGGGCGCCGAAGTACCCGGTGGACAGGGCGTCGGTGAGCAGGACGGCGTCGTCCTCGTCCATCCACTCCGGGATGATGCTCGGCCCGACGTCGGCCAGCGGCACCCGGACGAACTCGGCCTGGCCGCCGTCGTAGCCGCCGGTGGTGTGCGAGTAGCCGTAGATGCCGCCGACCGCGGTCGCGTTCGGGTTCACGTTGTGGCAGTTGGAATACAGCCCCCGCGCGCAGAAGAAGCAGCTGCCGCAGTAGATGTTGAAGGGCACCATCACGCGGTCGCCGACGGACAGGTTCTGCACCGACGGGCCGACCTCGTGCACCACGCCCACGAACTCGTGCCCGAAGGTCATTCCGACCCGGGTGTCGGGCATCAACCCGTGGTACAGGTGCAGGTCGGACCCGCAGATCGCGGCGCGCGTCACCCGCACGATCGCGTCGTTCGGGTGCTCGATCCTCGGGACGTCCTTGTCCTCAACGCGGACCTTGTACGGCCCGCGGTACACCATCGCCTTCATCTCGTCCTCCGGTGCTGTCCGGCGCACGCCGCAGCGGCTGCGACCCGTCGTCCATACCCCCGGTCGCGCGCCCCACACCCCCGCGTCCGAACGACCGCAGCTCCGACCCCCTGGAGGGGGTCGGAGCTGTGGTTCTTCGAGTCCGGGACGGGTCAGGCGACGGCGGGACGCGTCCGGCGGCGCAGCGCCTTGGTGGCACCCCGGACGGCACCGCGAGCGGCACCGGCGGCCAGGGTGCGCGGGGTGGCGCCGTTCGGCAGCGAGTACCGCACCACCTGCTTCCAGGCCGACAGCACCTGCTGCGGCAGCGTGCCGGTGGTGTAGCTGAGGCCGTAGCGCTCGCAGAGGTCCTGGATCGTCGGCGCGATGGTCGAGTACCGGTTGCTCGGCATGTCCGGGAACAGGTGGTGCTCGATCTGGAACGACAGGTTGCCGGTCATCAGGTGCATCGCCCGGCTGCCGCGGATGTTGGCCGACCCGATCATCTGCCGCAGGTACCACTCGCCGCGGGTCTCGCCCTCGATCGACTCCTTGGCGAAGGTCTCGACGCCCTCGGGGAAGTGGCCGCACATGATCACCGAGTGCGTCCAGACGTTGCGGACCAGGTTCGCGACCGCGTTGGCGCCGACGGTGTGCAGGAACGACGGGCCCGACAGCAGCGGGTGCACGACGTAGTCCTTGGTGACCTGGCCGCGGATCTTGCGCAGCACCTTCATCGCGTTCGCCCGCATCGTCGGGTCGTCCATCGTCTTGTTCGCCAGGTGCCTGCCGAGCTCGAGGTCGTAGGCGGCGATGCCGTACTCGAACACGCACATGTTCATGAAGTTCCACAGCGGCTGCAGCAGGTACGCCGGGTACCAGCGCTGGTCCTCGTCGACGCGCATGATCCCGTAGCCGAGGTCGTTGTCGCGGCCGAGCACGTTGGTGAAGGTGTGGTGCAGCTCGTTGTGGCTGTGCTTCCACAGGTCGGAGGGGGAGGCGTTGTCCCACTCCCAGGCCTGCGAGTGGATCTTGGGGTCACGCATCCAGTCCCACTGGCCGTGCATGACGTTGTGCCCGATCTCCATGTTCTCGAGGATCTTGGCGACCGACAGGCCCACGGTCCCGAGCACCCAGGCCGGCGGGAACATCGAGAACAGCAGGACGGCGCGGCTGCCCAGCTCGAGCGAGCGCTGCCAGCGGATCACGGTGCGGATGTAGGCGGCGTCGCGCTCGCCCCGGGAGTCGAAGACCTGCTGGCGCAGCGCGTCGAGCTCGCGGCCGAGCGCCTCGACCTGCTCGGCGGACAGGTGCGCGGTGGGGTCGGGCTTGCCCGAGCGCTTCGGCACGTGGTGGCGCTCGGTGGTCTCGACAGCGAGCCGGGAGTTCAGGGTGGCGGTCATGTGATCGGTCTCCTCAGAGGTCGATGTCGCAGGGGCCGGCGGCGGCCGACACGCAGGTCTGGATCCGGATGCCGTCCTCGGGGACGGCGGTGGTGAGCTCGCCGGTGCGCAGGTCGCGGACGGCGCCCTCGCGCAGCGGCAGCACGCAGCCGAAGCAGATGCCCATCCGGCACCCGGACGGCATCAGCACGCCGGCCGCTTCGCCGGCGTCCAGCAGGGTGGTGGCGCCGTCGGCCTCGACCACGGTGCCGGTGCGGCTGAAGGTGACGGCGCCGCCCTCGGCCTCGCTGATGACGACGGGACGGAACCGCTCGGTGTGCAGCTGCCCGAGCAGGCCGGCGCCGGCGTAGTGCTCCTCGAAGGCGTCCAGCAGCCCGGTCGGGCCGCAGGCCCAGGCCTGCCGCGCGCGCCAGTCGGGGACGACCGCGTCGAGGTCGGACGGGGTGAGGAGCCCGTCGACCGAGGTGTGCCGCTCGACCAGCCGGATCCGGCCGTCTGCGTGCAGCGCCCGCAGCTCCTCGCCGAACACGACGTCGGCGGCGGCCGGGGCCGAGTGCACGACGACGACGTCGTCGAGCTCGTGCAGGTGGCCGCGCAGCATGCCCATCACCGGCGTGATGCCGGACCCGGCGGTGACGAACAGCACCGGGCCGCGGTGGCGTCCGAGCACGAAGTCGCCGGTGGCCTGGTCGAGGTGCACCAGGGTGCCCGGCCGCAGCGAGCCGACCACGTGGCGGCTGACGCGCCCGTCCGGGATCTGCTTGACCGTGATGCTGATCAGGTCGGCCGACGGCGGGCAGGTCAGCGAGTACGCGCGCCAGTGGCGCACGCCGTCGACGTCGATCCCGAGGCGGACGTACTGGCCGGGGACGTGCCCGCGCCAGGCCCGCCCGGGACGGATCGTCACGGTGACGGCGTCGGCGGTCTCCGGCTCGACCCGCACGACGCGGCCGCGCAGGTCGGCGGACGCGCGCAGCGGGGCGACCAGGTCGAGGTAGTCGGCCGGGACGAGCGGGGCCGCGACGGCCTCCGCGAGGCGGGCCAGCGCGTCGCCGGCCGGGCGCAGCGCGCCACGCAGCCGGGAGCGGCTCGAGGAGGTCAATAACACCATTACGCCACCGTAACCTACGTCGGGGTAACCTACGACTCCGTAGCCACGATGGGTGCGTGTCGTGGCTCACACGCCCTGGCAGGATGCGTGCCGTGACCGTCGCGACCACCACCGACGCCCTGCTCGCACGGGCCCGGGTGCTTGCGGCGACGGGGGAGCGGCGCCTGCTCGGGATCACCGGCGCCCCCGGAGCCGGCAAGTCCACCCTCGCACTGACCCTGGTGCGGGCGCTCGGCGAGAGCACCGCGGTGCTGGTGCCGATGGACGGGTTCCACCTCGCCAACGCCACGCTGGCGGCGTGGGGCCGTCGCGACCGCAAGGGTGCCCCGGACACCTTCGACGCGGGCGGCTACGTGCACCTGCTGCGGCGGCTGCGCGCGGTGGACGAGGACGTGGTGCACGCACCCGACTTCGACCGCGACGTCGACGCCTCGATCGGGTCGGCGCTGCCCGTGCCGCGCGAGGTGCCGCTGGTCGTCACCGAGGGCAACTACCTGCTGCACGACCAGGGCGCCTGGGCCCAGGTGGCAGGCCTGCTGCACGAGTGCTGGTACCTCGAGCTGGACGAGCCGACCCGTCTGGCCCGGCTGACCGCCCGGCACGAGCGGCACGGCCAGCCACGCGAGGAGGCCGAGGCGTGGGCCGGTGGCACCGACCAGGCGAACGCCCGCGTGGTCGAGCGCTCGCGCGCCCGGGCCGACCTGGTGGTCGTGCTGCCCGACCGGCCGTCGGCCTGACGGACGAGCGCAGGTCGGGCTCAGGTCCGGCTCAGGTCCGGCTCAGGTCCCGGACGGTCCGTCCGCGTCCCAGGGGTCGAAGCGCCAGGACGAGGTCCAGGTGTACCGCTCGCCCGGGCGCAGCGTCGCGTCGCCGAAGTCCGGGCGGTTGGGGGTGTCGGGGAACAGCTGCGGCTCCATCGCGATGCCGTCGCCCTGGCGGTAGCGCCCACCGTCGAGCGAGACGACGCTGCCGTCGAGGAAGTTGCCGGTGTAGACCTGCAGGCCCGGCTGGTCGGTGGCCAGCGTCATCGCCGTCCGGGTGCGCGCCGAGCGCAGCACGGCCACCTCCCGCAGCCCCTCGCCGTCGAGCACGAGGTTGTGGTCGATGCCGCGGGAGGCCAGCAGCTGCTCGTGGCCGGACCGCAGCACCGGCCCGAGGTGGCGCGGCTCGCGCAGGTCGAACGGCGTGCCGTCGACCGGGGCCGGCCCGCCCACGGGGATGCCGGTGTCGTCGACGGGGGTGAACCGCGAGGCCGCGACCGACAGCTCGTGGCCGTCGAGCGTGCCGTCGGCGCCGCCGTCGAGGTTGAGGTACAGGTGCTGGGTCAGGCACACCGGCGTGGGTGCGTCGGTCGTGGCCTCGTACGTGACCGTCATCGCCGTGCCGCTCACCGCGAAGGTGGCGCGGGCGGTCACCTCGCCGGGGAAGCCCTGGTCGCCGTCGGGGCTGACCAGCTGGAGCATCACCGCGTCGTCGGACGCCTCGACGACGTCCCAGACCCTGCGGTCGAAGCCCTCGGGGCCGCCGTGCAGCGCGTTGCCGCGGTCGTTGGTGCCGACCTGCACGTCGGTGCCGTCGAGGGTGAACCGGCCGGCGGCGATGCGGTTGGCGTACCGGCCCACGGTGGCGCCGATGTAGGCGTCGGCGGCCAGCCGGTCGTCCAGCGTCGGGTGGCCGAGGGCGACGTCGCGGCGCACGCCGTCGCCGCCGGTGACGACCAGGCGGTGGACGGTTGCGCCGAGGTCGAGCAGGTGCAGCTCGAGGCCGGGCTCGCCGCCGATGACGTGGCGGCGCACCGGGCGCCCGTCGGGGGTGGTTCCGAAGTCGTGTGAGGGCACGCCCCAAGGTTAGTCGGGCGGGCCGGCCCGCCTCGCCGCGCGCGACGGCCGCGGCGGACCGAAGGTGGAGGGGTACCCGTCGCCCGACGACCACGACCCGAGGAGACCCGACGTGCACGAGCTCACCGACCGCTTCATCGACGCGCTGCACGTGCTGCACCGCGACCGCGACGCAGGACCCATCGCGCAGCTGTTCTCGCAGGACGCCACGCTCGCGCGGGCGGACCAGCGGCACACCGAGGAGGGGCCCGAGGGCGCAGAGCGCTTCTGGAAGGCCTACCGCGAGGTGTTCGAGGACATCGAGTCGCACTTCGAGCACGTGGTGACCGACGAGAAGACCGCTGCGCTGGAGTGGGTCTCGCGCGGCACCCTGAAGGACGGCGCCCCGCTGGAGTACCGCGGCGTCACCGTGCTCGTCGGCGGCGACGACGAGGGCACGATCAGCGCGGCCCGCACCTACTTCGACTCCGGCGCCTTCCGCCCGCCCGCGCACGCCTGACCCCCGGTCGGGTGACGTCGGCGCGAACCGGCACGAACCCGGCGACCGGCGGCTATCGTCGCTGACCGGTGGGTGTCCAGGACGACGTCGGAGCGGTGGTGCGAGCGAGCGAGCAGGGTGCCGCGGCGTCGTCCTCCGACGGTCCCGTGGCACGTCCGGTGCTCCGTGCCTGCCAGGACGCGGTGGCGCGCCTGGCCCGCGACTGGGAGCTCCCGAGCATCTACCTGCTCGTCGACGGCCGGCTGCGGTGCATGGCGGCCAGCGGCTACTTCCAGGTCGTCGACGGCTTCACCCCGGGCAGCGGCGTGATCGGGCGGTCCGTGCGCACCGCCTCCACCGTCGTCGTGGCCGACGCCACCCTCGACCCGGAGTTCGTCGCCGCCATCCCCGGCCTGCGGTCCGAGGTCTGCGCGCCGGTCGTGCTCGACGGCACCTGTGTCGGCGCCGTCAGCCTCGAGAGCCGCGAGGTGCTGCCCGACGGCGCCGTCGTCGCGGCCGAGCAGGCCGCTGCCGACCTCGCCGGGGCCCTGCGGGACCTGGGCGGCATGCCGCCCACCCCGATCGCGCAGCGGCTCGCGCGGCTCGCGGTCAGCATGAGCGCCGAGTCCGACGTCGAGGTGCTGCGGCGGATGACCGTCGAGGGGGTCGCCGAGGTCTCCGGGCGCTCCAGCGCCGCGCTCTCTCTCGTCGACGCCGTCGGAGGCTGGGAGACCTGCGCGGTGACAGGGCCTCTGTCGCAGGCGCTCTCGTCGTGGGAGGCGGAAGACCTCGCACTGGTCGCGCGCTGGGTCGAGGCCGGTACGTCGTCGCACTTCCCGGGTGGCGCCGGCGTGCCGCCCGAGTACGGCTTCCTGCACCGCTCTGGCGTGCGCACCATCGGCGTGCAGCCGCTCGTGGCCGGCGGCGTCCTGATGGGCGTGCTCGCCGTGGCGGACGCGGAGCCGCACCCCCACGACCCGGCCGTGGTGGCCACCATCGAGCTGTTCGCCAGCCTCGCCGCGTCGTGCCTGCGCACCGCGACCCTGCTCGGCGACCTCGCCCAGCGCGCGGTGCGCGACGCCCTCACGGGCCTGCGCGACGCCGGCGAGTTCGAGGCCGACCTCGCGCGCGCCTGCGGGGCGGCCGCGGCGACGGGGGAGGTGTTGGCGACCTGCGTGCTGCTCGACGTCGACAACTTCAAGGTCGTCAACGACACCCAGGGGCACCCGGCCGGCGACGAGGTGCTGCGCTCGCTCGCCAAGGTGCTCGGCACCCAGCTGCGCGAGAGCGACGGGCTGTACCGCGTCGGCGGCGACGAGTTCGCCGTCCTGCTCGGCACCGGGGCCGACGAGCGCGCGCACGGCGTGGCCGAGCGACTGGTCTCCGCGGCCGCCGGCGTGGGGGTGCCGGTCTCGCTCGGCTGGGCGCTGGTCGAGGCCGGGCCCGCCGAGGTGCGGGCGGCCGCCGACCGTGCGCTGTACGAGGCGAAGCACGCCGGGCGCGGGACGCACCGCCGGGCGCACGCCCGGCCCGCGGAGGTCTGAACCCGTCCGGCTGCTCGCAGTCGTCGTCCGGTCGGGCTCGCGCCCGCACCGGCGGCGGGGGACGATGACGCCGTGGTCGCCCCCGACGCCCCGCGCGGGCCCGACGTGGTCGACGTCGCGCTCGACCTCGACGTGCCGCTCGGCGAGACCCTGGCGCAGGGCCGTGAGCGGCCGGCACGCCGATGGACCACCGCGATCCTCGTCGGAATGCTCGTGCTCGTGGTCGCGGGGCTGCTCGGGGACCGGTCCCTGCGGGAGCGGGAGGTGGAGGCGCTCGTGGCGGACGTCGAGAGCGCCTCGGAGACAGTGGCTGTGGCTGACCAGCGGATCACCGCGATGCAGCTGTACCTGCGGCCCGTCGCCGCGTCCGGCGCCTCGACGAGCGGGCTGGCGGCCGACCTCGACGGGCTGGTCGCCCAGGCGGCGACGCGCGGCGCCGGCGAGGTGCAGGTGCGGCTGGACGACCTCGACGACGACACGGTGGTGCCGTGGCACGCCGACGTGCGCGCGGCCCGTGCTGCCGTCGAGGGCTACCTCGGCACGCAGGTCGAGCGGCTCGGCTCGGCCCGCGTCAGCGACCAGCCCACCGAGGACGCTGCCCTGGCCGAGGCGATCACGGCGCTGCGGGCGGCGGTGCCGGCCGGCGACCAGCGCGAGCGGCTCGAGGCTGCGATCCGCGAGCTGCCCGGGGGCCGCGCCACCGTCCCGTAGGTCAGAGGCAGGCGGCGACGGCGTTCGCGACCGGCTGGTCGCCGCCGACGAGCTCGAGCACCAGCCCGGCGGAACGGGGTTCGTCGACCAGCGCCGCGACGACCGCGGCGACGTCCGCGCGGGGCACCTGGCCGCGGTCGACCGACGGCGCGAGGTGGACACGGCCCGTCCCCGGCTCGTCGGTGAGGCCGCCCGGGCGCAGCACGGTCCAGTCCAGCTCGGTCGCGCGGACGGCGTCCTCGGCCGCGAGCTTGGCGCGCAGGTAGGTGGTGAACACGTCCTCGTCGTCCTCGGGATGGGTGCCGCGCACGTCCTCGACGCCCATCGACGACAGCAGCACGTAGCGGTGCACGTGCGCCCGGCGTGCGGCCTCGGCCAGCAGCACGGCGGCGCCCCGGTCGACGGTGTGCTTGCGCTCCGCGCCGCTGCCGGGACCGGCGCCCGCGGCGAACACGGCGGCGTCGCAGCCGTCGATCACCGTCATCACGTCGTCGGTGTGGGTCGTCTCCAGGTCGCACACCACGCCGCCGGCACCTGATGCCGCGACGTCGTCGAGGTGGTCCGGGTTGCGCACCAGCCCGACCACCTCGTGGCCGGCGTCGGCCAGCATCCGGTTGAGCAGCAGCGCGACCTGCCCGTGGGCACCTGCGACGACGATCCTCATGCCGCCATCCTCACCCGGACCCAGGCAGGCCACCACCGGACCGGCCCGGACGCACCGGTGCCCCGACCCCCTCAGGGGGGTCGGGGCACCGGGTGGGGTGGGCGGCCGGCCGTGGGAGCCGGCCGCCCGGCACTGCGGGGTGGGACGAGGTCAGTCGCGCCGGGTGTCGGTGCGCTCGCCGCGGACGTCGACGTCGCCCTCGACGTCGATGACCTCCTTGCGGACCTCGCCGGTCACCTGCTCCTGGTCGGTCACCGTCTGGGTGCCCATCTTCACGCGCTCGACCGGCACGGCCTCGGTGGCCACGACCGGACGCTCCTCGTGCAGGACGACCTCGTGCTCCTCCTCGGAGATGGCCGGTCCGTCCATCGCCTCGCCGACGTTGCCGTCGGTGATCGGCTCGCGCTCGACCCGGACCTCCTCGCGGCTGACCGGGACGGTCACGCTCTCCTGCTCGGTGACGACGTACTTGCGCAGCCGCGCCCGGCCCGCCTCGCGGGTCTCGGTGCCGGCGCGCAGGTGCTCCTCGGAGCGCGTCATCGCCTCGTCGGTCGTCGGCCCGGAGGTGTCGTAGCCCTCCGACCGGTTCTCGGTGACGGTCTCGGTGCGGGTGCCGGTCATGTCGCCGGTCGTGCCGCTCACGTCGCCGGTGGTGCCGTGCGAGTCGCCCAGCCCGTAGTAGCGGTAGAGCTCGGCCTCCTCCTCGGGGCTGATGTGCCCGTCGGTGGCCACCCGGGGGGCGTCCTTGACCTTGCTCTTCTCGTGCTGCACCTGCAGCTGGTCACCGCTGAAGGTGGCGTCGGACAGCGGCACGAACGACTCGTTGGTCCCGAACAGGCCGGTGTTCACCGTCGCCCACGCGGGCTCGCCGGTCTGGTCGTCGAGGTACACCTGGCCGACCTTGCCGATCTTGTCGCCCGTGCTGTCGACCGCCGTGCTGCCCATGACCTGGTTGATGTGGTCGTGGCTGATCATGACTTCTCTCCTTCTGGGTAGAGGTCGTGCGTACGTCCCCCCGCCTGAAGAGGCTTACAGCGTAAGGGGTTCCCCGCAACTCGAGATCCGAAGTCGGTGGCTCACCCTCGGTGACGGTCCCGCCGCGCCGTGAGAGTGTGGGGAGCATGCGCACGGGAGAGGCGGGGACCCCGGAGGACCAGGACGGCAGCCGGATCGAGGAGGCGTCGACATCGGGGAGACGGCCGCTGTCGCGCGGCCTGATCGTCGAGCAGGGCATCGCGTTCGTCGACGAGCACGGCCTGCCCGCGCTGACGATGCGGGCGCTGGGGCAGCGGCTGGGTGTCGAGGCGATGTCGCTGTACCGCTACGTCAACGGCCGCGAGGACATGCTCGACGCGATGGTCCAGCACCTGGTCGAGCGGCTGCACCTGGACCCCTCCGAGGCGATGGAGCCGGCCGACGGCTGGCAGGGCTACATGCAGTGGCTCGCCCACGCGGTCCGCGAGCTGGCCCACGACCACCCGCACGTCTTCCCGCTGGTGGCGACCCGGCACCCGTCCGCCCCGTGGCTGCGGCCGCCGCTGCGGAGCCTGACGATCGTGGAGGACTTCCTGCAGCAGCTGACCTCGCGCGGGTTCACCGACGCCGACGCCGTCGCCGCGTACCGGGCGTTCTCCAGCTTCCTGCTCGGGCACCTGCTGCTCGAGGCGGCCTCCCGCGGCGCGAGCACCGCGCCGGCCGAGGAGGTCCTGGACGAGGGCGACGCCGACGTCCCGGTCAGCGACGTCGACCCCGCCGACTACCCGATCACCGGCCGGCTGAAGCCGCTGCTGTCGCAGGACCGCGACGACGAGGAGTTCGAGCTGTCGCTGGAGAGCCTGCTGAACAGGCTCGAGGCCGTCGTCGGGCAGTAGCTCCCGACGACGGCCCCGGGCGGTCGTGCTGCCGTGCCTGTCCGATCCGGTCAGATGCCGCGGCCGTACTCGTCGGTCGCGGTCGAGCCGGCACCGGTCTGGTCGTAGACGCCACCGGCCTGGGTGGTGCCACCGGTCTGCAGCTGCTGGGTCTTCGCCGACAGCTGGTCGGTGGCCGACGGCGACTGCTGCACCTGCTGGCGCACGTTCTCGGTCTCGCGCTCGGCGGTCGACAGCCAGCCCTCCCAGCGCGACTGCATCGGACGGATCAGGCCGCCGCCCACGCCGACGACCAGGATGCCGCCGATGGTGGCGAGCACGGTGACGAGCACCGGGGTGGTGACGGTCGTGGCGACGCCCACCTGGTTCAGCGCGGCGATGATGCCCAGACCGAGGATGAACACGGCGGCGATGTTGCCCAGCACCTTGCCGTAGGACAGCCCGCCCAGGGTGCCGGTGATGAGCTCGCGGACCGCGGCCGCGATCGCAGCGGCGACGATGACGATGACGATCGCCACGACGAGCTTCGGCAGGAACGCGATGACGCTGCGCAGCAGGTCGCTGATCGGGTTGGGGCCGAAGACCCCGAACGCGGCCTGCAGCACGAACAGCACCAGCGTGTAGTAGATGATCTTGCTGACGACGTCGGAGGCGTCGTACTTGCTCCGGCTCAGGGCCTTTTTGACACCGCCGCGCTCCACCGCGCGGTCGAAGCCGACGCGCTCGAGGATCTTGTCGATGGCCTTGGCGATGACCTTGGCGATGATCAGGCCGATGATGAGGATCAGAAGGAACGCGACCAGCTTCGGGACGAACGTCGCCACCGTGGTCAGTGCGTTCTCCAACGCGTTGCGCATGTGGGTCTCCCAGGTCGTGACCCCGTGGGGTCAACCGGCGGGCAGGACGGGGAAGGGCCTCGCCCGGCACCGACTGACGTCGGCGGGAGACGAACTTACGGCGTAAACCGATCAGCGCAACCCGGAGCGCCGACCGGCTCGTCGCGCGGCGGCGTAGGCGGGCGCCCGCAGGCGTGCCGCCCAGCCGTAGGAGGGCAGGCCGGGGAGAGGGTGCCGCACCGCGTCGAAGCGGAGGTCCTGCGGCGGGGGGTCGTCCTCCTCGGCCGCCCCGTGGGGGCTGGTGCGCAGCTCGCCGAAGACCCGCCACGGACCGCCGGGACGGGCCACCCGCAGCTGGAGCCGCCGTCCGTCCGGGTCGGTCGGGAGGGCGCCGAGCAGCAGCGGCCCGGAGGGGGAGCGCAGCGGGAACAGCGTGGTGGCGTGTGCCGCGCGGCGGCGGGTCGGGCGCAGCAGGTAGCGGCCGACGGCGCGGTCCCAGGCCGACGACATCAGCAGGTCGGCGTGGGCCCCACCGGTGAGCGGCACCCTGACCGCGAGACCGGCGACGTCGGGCCAGGGCGCGGGCAGGCCGGCGGAGCGGGACAGCCGCACCAGCACCTCGTCCTCGCCGGAGCCGTCCAGCCAGGGCACACCCACGCCCGGCGCGACGCCGTGGCGCACGAGGGTGCCCCTGCGCACCTGTCCCCGCGGGTGCAGCGACCGGCCCTGCGGACGCAGCCGCCCGACCAGGCCCGAGAGCGGGCCGAGCGCCGCGCCGACCACGCCGGCGGTCGCCTCAGCGGCCACCCCGGCGGCGCCCGCCGGCCGGTCCTGCTTCGTCGTCATGGCGCCCACTGTCGTTGCTGGGCACCGGGTCCGCACGTCGTCGGCGCCTCGGCGCCGGCCGTGTCAGCTCACTGCCGGTAGCCCTCGACCTGCGACTGGGGCCGCACCTCGGCGTCCGCCGGGTCCTCGCCGGCCCGCTCGAGCGCCTCGCGCTGCCGGACCAGGTCCCACAGCTGGTCGATCTCGCGCTCGACCGCGGCGATGGCTCCGGTGTCGTGCGGGGCGGGGGCCGCGCGCAGCTCGCGCAGCCGCTCCTCCTTGCGCCCCACCTCGGCGCGCGGGTCCTCGTGCTCCATCGTGGCCTCCTCGCCGTGTCGCGCGGGTGGGCGCCCGCACCGCTCGGACGCTACCCGGCGGGCCCGTCGGCAAACAGCGGCGACCGCGCCCGACCCGGAACGGCAGCACCCGCCGCCGGCGGGTGCCGGCGGCGGGTGCCGAGGTGGTCCGAGGTGTGCTGCGGTCGTGACGACCGGCGTCAGGCGCGGTTCAGCAGGCGGCCCGGCAGCAGCCGGCTCGCCACGCCCTGCTTGACCTCGGTCGGGCGCTGCTGCTCCCCGGCGAAGGAGCTGACGACGACCAGGGCGCCGGTCAGCGCGGGCACCGCCCACTGCAGGACCTGCAGCTGGCGCTGGGCCCGCGCGACGTCCTCCGGCGCGCCGGCGGCGGGCTCGGTGCCGGACTCCGCCGGCACGTCGCCGCCGTGCTTGGAGAGCCTGCGGCCGAGCAGGCGGGCGTAGCCGGTGACGCCCAGCGCGGCCACGGTGAGCGCGGTCTTGCCGACCACCATTGCGCCCACCCCCTGCTGGGAGGCGACGCGGCCGGAGTTGGAGGCGAGCTGGCCGACGCTGCCGGCCAGGTGCATGCCGATCGCGGCCGCGTTGACCGCGGTCCAGCGGTCCCAGCCCTCGGTCGCGATCAGGCCGGTGCTGCGGGTGTCGGGGGCCAGCGAGGCCGCCCGGTTCAGGGCGACGGCGTTCGCCAGCGTGCCGCCGAACCAGGCCGACAGGCCCAGGTCGTGCAGGGATCGGGTCAGGGTGCTGCGTGCCACGGGAAGCTCCTAGGTCGGGGGAGACCGGGTGGTACCCCGTCACCCGTCACTCATGCGGTCGCGGCGGACGGGTGACGAGCCCCGCCGAGGGCTCAAGACGCTCAGCGTTGACGCCGTAAGGGCTGGGACGTCGAGCCATGACGGAGGCGGGGATGGTGGCGCGGAGCAGGGGCGAGCAGGACGCGGTCGACGCGGTCGACGCGGTCGACGGCGAGGTTGCGAGCGCCAAGGAGCCCGGACGGTGGACCGACCGGCGGGCGCTGGCCGCCCTGCTGCGCACCGCGATCGTGCTGGCGCCGTTCGTCGTCGCCGTCGCGACCGTGCGAGTGGCCGACGCGGCGTTCTCGCCGCGCAGCTGGAACTTGGTGCAGGAGCTGCTGCTGATGGGACCGCTCGCGCTGGTCGCCGGCTGGTGGACCCAGCGGGCGCTGCGCCGGTTCCTGCCGCTGGCGATGCTGCTGCGGATGGCGGTGCTGTTCCCGGGACGTGCCCCGTCGCGGTTCGCGGTCGCCCGCCAGGCCCGCAGCCGCGACCAGCTGATGTCGTTGCTGGAGAAGCGGGATGCGGGTCCGCAGCACGCGGCCCGGGCGATGATGACGCTGCTGGCCGCGCTCGCCGGGCACGACCGGCACACCCGCGGGCACAGCGAGCGGACGCGCGTCCTCGCCGACGTCCTGGGTGCCGAGATGGGCCTGTCCGACTACGACCGCGACCGGCTCCGCTGGGCCGCGCTGCTGCACGACGTCGGGAAGCTGGAGATCGCGCGCAGCATCCTGGACAAGCCCGGCGCGCTCACCGAGCCCGAGTGGGAGCGGGTGCGTCGCCACCCCGTCCACGGGGCGGAGCTGACCTCGGCGCTCACCGGGTGGCTCGGTCCCTGGGCCGCCGGCATCCTGCACCACCACGAGAAGTTCGACGGCTCGGGGTACCCGGCCGGGCTCGCGGGGGAGCAGATCTCCGAGGCCGGACGGGTCATCGCCGTGGTCGACGCCTACGAGTCCATGACCGCCGCGCGGACCTACCAGCGGCCCAGGTCGACCCGGCGCGCCCGCGAGGAGCTGGTGCGGACGGCCGGGACGCACTTCGACCCGGTAGTGGTGCGGGCGTTCCTGTCGGTGTCGGTGCCCCGGCTGCTGTGGGCGTCCGGGCCGGTGGCGCTGCTGACGCACCTGCCGTACCTGCGCGACCTGCAGGTGGTCGGCCAGCAGCTGGCGTCGGCGTCCGGTGCCGGTGCGGCGACCGCCGCGGGCGTGACGGCGATGGCGATCAGCGCCTCGGCCGTGCCCGCGTGGACGCAGTCGCCGGACGACCTGCGGGTGGCGCCGGAGCAGGTGTCCGTCCAGCAGCCCGCGGCGCCGAATGCTGGTGCGGGCGAACGGATCGAGACCGACCGGGTGGCGGCCGACGTCGCGGCGCCGGGTCCGACCGTGGGGTCCTTCGTCCCGATCCCCGGCGACGCGTCGGCGCTCCCGGGGGGCCGGTCGTGGGACCCGATCGTCCCGCCGGCGGGCGGAGCCGGCGAGGCCGGGGACGCGAAGGAACCGAAGGACCCGAAGGATGCGAAGGACCCGAAAGACCCGAAGGACCCGAAGCACCCGAAGGACGAGGCGGCGAAGGACGAGGCGGCCAAGGACGAGGCGGCCAAGGACGAGGCGGCCAAGGACAAGGCCGCCAAGGACAAGGCGGCCAAGGACAAGGCGGACAAGGCGGCCAATGACAAGGCGGCCAATGACAAGGCCGCCAAGGACAAGGCCGCCAAGGACAAGGCCGCCAGGGACAAGGCCGCCAGGGACAAGGCCACGGACAAGGCCAAGGACAAGGCCAAGGACAAGGCCAAGGACAAGGCCAAGGACAAGGCCGCCGAGGACGCTGCGGCCGTGAAGGGTCACGACGCCGCCGGGCGGGCCGGCCACCCGGTCCGGTCGTCCACGGTCGACGGCTAGGTCAGTGGGTGGCTCCGGCAGCGCAGGCGACGCACGTGCGCGCCACGGGCCGCGCCGCCAGCCTGGCCGGCGGGATCGCTCGTCCGCAGACCTCGCAGGTGCCGTAGCTGCCGTCGTCGAGCCGCCCCAGGGCGGCGTCGATCTCGACCAGGTGGGAGCGGGCGCGGACGACGAGCGCCTCCACCTGGGCCCGCTCGAAGGCGATGGTCGCGCCCTCGGGGTCGTGCTCGTCGTCGGCGTTGGTATCGCGGGACGCCTCGACCACGCCGGCGTGGTCGCCCGTCAGCCGGGCGAGCCGGCGCAGCGTCGCGACGCGGTCCTCGTCCAGCAGCCGTCGGGTGTCGTCCACGGACCCATGCTGCCCGTCGCGACCGACACGCCGGCACACGCGGTCGGTCCACGGGTGCTCCGTGCACGACGAGACCCGTCCCCGGTACCAGGGACGGGTCTCGTCCGGCCCGTCGCGCTCGCGCGCGCCGGACCGTGCGGCGGCACCGCAGTGGTCTCGACGATGCCGCGTCGGTGCTGTGCTGCCCCCTGCGGGGCGTCTCATGCGGCCACGTGGGGGCCCCGTCCGGGAGGTGGATCGGGGAACGAGCGGTCGCCGAACAGGATCCGGCCGGCGGCAGCCCGCCCGGGTGGCGTCCGCAGCAGCGCGAACGCCGCCGACGCGACGGCGGGCGTGCGCACCAGGCCGAGCCCGTGACGCATCGCGAGCCGGCCCCTGAACCGCGCCCGCAGCGCCGCCCCGTCGTAGTGCCGCAACGGCTCCGGGCCCCCCGACCGCAGCGCCCGGTCCAGCAGGTCGGCGGCGTGCTCGGACAGCCGCAGGCACGGGTCGAGCCCGCCGGCGGTGAGCGGTGAGACGGCGCCGGCGGCGTCGCCGACGAGGAGCCCCGAGGGAGAGGCGATCCGGCGCAGCAGGCCGCCGACCGGGATGGGTCCGCCGCGGCGCTCGACCTCGTGGTCCGCGGCAGGCGGCCGGTCACGCTGGCGCGGACCCGGCAGCCCCGGCGCGGTGGCGGCGAACCGGTCGAGCGCGCGGCGCATGCCGTCGGGGAACCGGTCGGCGTACCCGGCGACGCCGACGTGCGCGTGCTCGCCGTCGTTGACCACCCACGCGAGGTAGCCAGGGGCCAGCGTGGGGTCGAGCACGCAGTGGAACCCGGGCGGCTCGTCGTCCGGCGTGATCGCGAACACCTCCTCGGCCCCGACGATGAGGTGGTCGTTGCGGTCCAGGCCGAGGTCACGGGCCACGCGCGAGCGTGCGCCGTCGGCGCCGACGACGAACCGCGCGCGCACCCGCACCGGCCCGTCGGGTCCGTCCAGGACGGAGGTCGTGCCGTCCCGTCCGGCGTACCGGGTGCCGAGCCGCAGCCGCACCCCGGCGTCGGCCGCCGTGCGGGCCCCCGTCAGGTACAGCCCGCCCATGTCGCCCACCCGGTACTCGTCGCGGTCGCTGACGAGCGTCACCGGCCGGCGCAGCCCGGGCGGGTAGAGCACCACGCGGCGGATCGGCGGGCCGAGGTGCTCCGGCGGCAGGTCGAAGTCGTCCAGCGTGCGGCGGACGAAGATGCCGGTGGTGCGGATCGCCCCGTCGAGCCGCGGACGCCGGTCGACCAGGAGCACGTCGTGCCCGTGGCGGGCCAGCAGGGTGGCGGCGTGCAGGCCGGCGAGCCCGGCGCCGACCACGAGGACGTCGGCGGTCTCCATCCGGCGGACGCTAGCGGCGCCGGACCGGCCCGTCAGGGCGATGCGCCCCGCGCCGCGGTTGCTGCACACCATCTGCGCACCGGGTGCGCGAACCGGGCACAACCGGGCCGCCGGGCGCGGCTGCCGAGCGCGGCCGCCGGACGCGGTCGCACCGCGCCAGCGGTCAGCGCAGGACGACGTTGAGCAGCACCGTGAGCAGTACCGACGCGAGCACGGACACCAGCACCATGGCCAGGCACCCGGCGCCGCCCCCGACCGGACGGACCTGCACGCGTCGTCTGCTCATGGTGGTGCCCTACCCCGTGGGCCGCGGAGGAATCCTGCGGCGGGTGCCCGGAGCTCGCGGACGCCGCCCGTCCGGGAGCGTCCCTACGATGCGGCCACCGCGCACGCCGGGTGCGCCGTCGAGGGGGTGCCGGGTGACCAGGTACGTGATCGGGCCGGACGTCGCGCTGCGGCTCGCGACCGAGCGGGTGCGGGTGCGCGGGCACCAGCTGGTCGCGCCGACGCTGCTGCGCTCGCAGATGCTGACCTCGCTGTACGCCTCGGTCCGCGCCGGCGAGCTGTCGCACGGGGACGCCCGCGGCCACCTCGACCACGTCCGCGGGCTGCGGATCCGGCTGCTGGGCGACCGGGTGCTGCAGCGCGTGGCGTGGACGATCGCCGACGAGCTGGGGTGGGCCGGCACCTTCGAGGCGGAGTACCTCGCGCTCACCCGGCTGCAGGCCGACGCGTTCGTCACCCTGGACGACGACCTCGCCCGCGCCGCGTCGGCGGTCGTCGCCGTGGCCGGCTACGAGGCGCTGCTCACGCCCTCGTAGCGGCCCCGGTGCCCCACGCGGTGCCGGGCAGGCCGAGGGCGTCGAGCCGCTGCACCTGCTCGGTGCACCAGTCGGCCAGACGCAGGGAGCCGTCGCGCACCGAGCCGACCAGGTCGGGCCAGCGCACCCACTCCGCCTCGTCGAACTGGGTGGGGTCGGGCACCACGACCCGCTGCCGCACCCGGCCGACGAGCATCGAGGTCACCGAGGCGCCGGCGGCCAGGGCCGGCGGCGGGGGGACGGCGGGCAGCACCGTGAGGACGTCGTCCAGCCGCAGGCCCAGGACGCGCAGCGCGCGGCGGCGGGCGGCGTCCTCGGGGAGCTCGCCGGGGGAGGGGTGGCCGTGCAGCGCGGTGGTCCACACGCCGGGCTCGACCTTCTGCGAGAACGCCCGCCTCATCAGCAGCAGCCGGTCGTCGTCGGCGACGACGCAGGCGGAGAAGGCGAGGGGTGGTCCGTCCGTCACGGTGTGCCTTCGGCACCAGGGCCGTGTCCGGATGCACCTCGCGCCGACTTTTCTCGTCACACAGCCGGTGGGGAGCGGGTCAGGTGCCGACGACGCCCGCGGTGGTGGTGGCGCGCGAGCCCTGCTTCGCGCGGTACATCGCCCGGTCGGCCCGGTCCAGCACGGTGAGGGGGGTGTCCCCGGGGGCGCGCACCGCGGTGCCCACGCTCGCACCCACCCGGTGGCCCACCCCGTCGACGACGAACGGTGCGCGCAGCGCCTCCTGCACCCGGATGGCCAGCCGCGTCACATCGGCCGCGGACGTCCGCCCTGGGGCCAGGACGACGAACTCGTCGCCGCCGAGCCGCGCGAGCAGGTCGTCGTGACGCACCACAGCGGCCAGGCGCTGCGCGACCTCCACCAGCACCTGGTCGCCGCACCGGTGCCCCCAGCCGTCGTTGACGGCCTTGAAGCCGTCGAGGTCGAGGTAGAGCACGGCCAGCGGGTCGGGGCGGTGCAGCATCAGGTCGAGCCGGGCGAGCAGCGAGGCGCGGTTCGCCAGACCCGTCAGCGGGTCCTCGCTCGCGTCGCGGCGCAGGTCCTCGACGGCGGCGCGCCGCTCGGTCACGTCGAGCATCTGGATCGTCACGGTGGGCGCCTCGTCCCCCTCGCCGCTGAGGGCGATGGCGACCTCCATCCAGCGCAGCCCGTGCCCGGTGCGCATCAGCACCTCGTCGTGCCAGCCCGTGCGGGACCCGGCGAGCAGCTCGAGCACGTCGCGCTCGAAGGCGGGCAGCTGGTCGGCGACGATCCCGCGGCACCAGGCGGCGCCGACCAGCTCGGCCTCGGTGCTGCCGAGCAGGCGGGCGGCGACCGGGTTGGCGGTGAGCACGCGCAGCACCGACCCGTCGAAGCGGGCGAGCACCATGCCGACCAGCGCGTCCTCGAAGCTGCTGCGGTAGAGCATCTCCCGGCGCGCCAGGCGCACCTCGGCGTGCAGCCGGCCCTCGGTGGTCAGGGCGAGCACGAGCACCACGACGCAGTAGACCAGCACGAACGCCTGGCTCAGCAGGCTGGTGACCATGACCGAGCCGGTGTGCGCGAACGGGCCCCCGCCCAGGCGGGTCAGCACGGTCGACACGACCCCGACGAGCAGCAGGTCGACGGTCGTGGCCCTCGGGCCGCACCGCACCGCTCCCCACGCCAGCGACGGCGTCGGCAGGAAGGCCAGCGGCAGCGTCTGCCCCGGCGCGAACACCGCCGCGGTGGAGCCCACGACCAGGAGCACCTGGACCAGGCGCTCGCGGACGTCGGCCGGCGCCGCCGTGCGCCGGCGCCACAGCGCCGCGGCCGGGACCAGCAGCACCACGGCGGTGAGGTGCGAGACGAGCACGCTGCCGGCGGTCACCAGCAGCGGCGCCCCGGCCAGGACGGCGGCGCCGACCGAGGCGACCGCGGCGACGGCGGCGGCCCCGCACGTGGCGGCGACGACCAGCCGCACGACGTCGACCGGCTGCTCCACGCGCAGCCGCGCCGGGCCGCGGTCGAGCAGCCGCGTGGTGATCGCGACCTCGGCGAGGTTGGCGACGGCGAAGACGACGGCGAGCACCGGCGGGCGCCCGCCGACGAGGTTCGCCGCGAGGGTGGCGAGCACGACGGCGAGGAGCAGCGCGCGGCGCTCGCCGCGGGGCGACAGGCAGATCCACGCGACCGCGGCACCCGCGGCGGGCCACCACACGGCGGTCGGTGCGCCGTCCGGCCGGAGCAGGACGGCGGCCAGGGACAGCACGAAGACGGCCACCGCCAGGCCGCCGAGGCGCGCGGCAGCCCGGGACGCCGCCGGTGTCTCCTGGACCGTGCCCACGACTACTGTCGGCCGGTCGGGGCCCGTCCTTGACGTCAGGCGGCGAGGCCGGTGCGGTCGACCTTGCGGTGGAACCGCATGCCGGCCAGGCCGCCGAGCACGGCGCCGAGCAGCGCGACCAGAGCGGCCGCGACGGCGGCGATGATGCCGCCGGTGGTCAGGTCGCCCTCCGAGACCGGGATCCGCGGGAAGCCGTTGAGCCGCGCCAGCACGTCGAACTCGGAGCCGGCCACCACACCGACGACCGCGATCACGATGGCGACGAGCAGAGCCCACAGCCACACGGCCACGCCCTGCTTGGCGCCGTCGAAGCGCGCCATCCGGCCCGCGACGTAGCCGCCGCAGTAGTAGGACACGAACAGGATCACGGCCAGCACGATGCCGCCGACGATGCCGACGGTCTCGGCGCCGGCGTCGGCGGCGGCGTCCTCGGCGCCGGTGGTGAGGCCGACCGCCGTGCCGGCGGCGGCGAGCAGTGCCGTGAGCAGGACGGCCATGCCCATGGCGGTGAGCCAGCCGAAGAACGCGGAGCCGAACTTGATGCCGCCGTGCTCCTGCTTCTCCCTGGCCAGGACCTGCTGCCCGGTGGGCGCTGCAGTGGTTCGGCCGTCGCCGTCGTCGAAGCGGCCGTCGCCGTACCGGTCGTCGTGCCCCTCGGGGTGGTACTCGGTGCTCATCGGGTCCTCCAGTGCTGCTGCGGGGAAGGTCGGCGGAGGGCTACCCGTTCCGCAACCCCTCACGCACCTCGGGCCTGACGTCGCAAGCCGCGACGGTGCGGGCGGGGGTCCGGACGAGCACGCTTGCGGGAACCGTGGCGGGGTAGTCCGAGGCCGTGGAACCGATTCCCGAGAGCGTGGACGCCCTGCGCCGGCTCGCCCCGGACGCCGACGACGAGGACCTGCGGTCCGTCCTGGCCAGCGCCGTGGCCGCCGCGGCCGTCGTCATCCCGGCCTGCGTCGGCGTGAGCGTCACGCTGTACGACCACGGCCAGCCGTTCACGCTGACCTGCGCCCCGCCCGAGCTCGCCGAGGTCGACGCCGCCCAGTACCTCGACGGCGGTCCCTGCGTGGCCACGAGCCAGGACGGGTCGGAGAACCACCTGCCCGACCTCGAGGCGCTCGACGAGGACCTGTGGCAGCAGTACGCCGCCATCGCCGGCCGCAACGGCATCCGCAGCTCGCTGTCGCTGCCGATCCAGCGCGACGGCAGGGTCCGCGGCGCCGTCAACTTCTACAGCTCCGAGCCGGACGCCTTCACCGGCCGGGACGAGGCGCTCGCGCGGCTTTTCGGCATCCGGGTGGAGGAGGCGGTGCGCAACGCCGACCTGTCGTTCCACACCCTGCAGCAGGCCCGCGACCTGCCGGCGGCGCTCGACCGGCGCGAGCTGCTCGAGAAGGCGGTGGGCGTGCACATGGCGCGCCGCGGCACCGACGCCGAGACCGCCCGCTCCCAGCTGCTGGTGGCCGCAGAGCTCGCCGGCATCCCGCTCGAGCAGCTCGCCGAGGCAGTGGTCGACAGCCACCCACGGTGACCCCGTCCGCGACGCGGGCGGGTGGGGCATGCTGGCGCGATGAGCCCGGTACCGCGCGGTGCGGAGCCACCTGCCGCGCCCGACGAGGACGTGCTGCGGTGGCTGCTCGACGGCGACCCGGGGCTGCGGTGGCAGGTGCTTCGCGACCTGGTCGGCGCGCCCGACGACGAGGTGGCCGCGGAGAGGGCGCGAGTGGCGACGGACGGCGCCGGTGCGGCGCTGCTGGCGGCGCAGCAGCCGGACGGGTCGTGGGCCGGCGTCGCCTGGAACCGCGGCTGGGACTCGACGATGCACGTCCTGACGCTGCTCACCGAGCTCGGGCTCGACCCGTCCGCGGAGCCGGCCCGCACCGCTGTCGCGCGCGTACGCAACGGCGTCGTGTGGCCGGGCTGGGGCCCGGGCGGCACCGACAACCCCTACTTCGACGGTGAGGGCGAGCCCTGCATCAACGCCCAGGTCGCCCGCGCCGGTGCGTACCTCGGGCAGGACGTCCGCGGGCTCGTCGAGGGCCTGCTCGGGCAGCAGCTGCCGGACGGCGGCTGGAACTGCGCCGCCGAGGACGGCTCCCGGCGTTCGTCGTTCAACACCACGATCTGCGTGCTCGAGGCGCTGCTCGCCTGGGAACGGGCCGGCGGCGGTGCCACGGCCCCGGACGTCGCCGAGGCCCGGCACCACGGCGAGGAGTACCTGCTCGAGCGGAGCCTGTTGCGCCGCAGGTCGACCGGTGCCCGGATCGAGGCGGACCGCAAGGGTGGGACCGACTGGACCCTCCCCGCGTTCCCCACCTGGTGGCACTACGACGTCCTGCGGGGGCTCGAGCACCTGCGCGAGGCCGGGACGGAGCCCGACGGCCGCGTGACCGAGGCGGTCGAGGTGGTCTCGTCCCGTCGTGCGGACGACGGTCGCTGGCCGCTCGGCCAGGTGCACCCGGGCACGCTGCCGGTGGACCTCGGCGAGGTCGAGGGCGCGCCGAGCCGGTGGACCACCCTGCGGGCGCTCCGCGTGCTGGCGTGGGCGGGTTCAGCGACGGGCTGAGGCGGAGGTGCCCTGCCGGTCGGTGACCGTGTGCACGTCGGCGGCACGGCTGTCGCGATGCGCACCGCCGGGCAGCTCGGCGGGCGCGTGGTCGTGGTGCAGGTCCTCCGGCTGGGCGGGCTCGACCCGCTCCTCGAAGAAGAACCGCGACATCCGCGCGCGCAGCCGTTCGGCCCTCCCGTGCCGGGCCTCGACCCCGTTGCCGTCCGGCCCGTGCGAGCCGTTGAGCTCGAGCGGCCGGTAGGTGTCGTGCTGCACCAGCGTCCAGCGCTCGTGCGCCGCGAGCGGCTCGTGCACCTCGTAGAACTCGCCCTCCGGGGTGCGGACGATCGTCCCCGTCTCGCGCCCGTGCAGCGCCAGGTCCCGGTCCTTGCGCTGCAGGCTGAGGCAGATCCGCCGGGTGATGACGAAGGCGACGGGCGGGAACACGAACAGCCCCACGCGGAACAGCTGGGTGAGGTCGTTGATCGACAGGCCGAAGTGGGTGGCGATGATGTCGTTCGCGGCCGCCAGGGTCAGCACCAGGTAGGCGACGATCGACATCACGCCCAGCCCGGTGCGGGTCGGGGCGTTGCGGGGCCGGTCGGCGATGTGGTGCTCGCGCCGGTCACCGGTCACCCAGGCCTCGATGAACGGGTACACGACCAGCGCCAGGACGAACACCAGCGGCAGCACCAGCGCGGGCACCAGGACGTTGAGCGACAGCGTGTAGCCGAGGAACTGAGGCTCGAGGCCGGGCATCAGGCGCAGCCCGCCGTCGATGAACAGGATGTACCAGTCCGGCTGGGTGCCGGCCGACACCGGTGAGGGGTCGTACGGCCCGTAGTTCCAGACCGGGTTGATGGCCACCGTGCCGCCGATGACGACCAGGACGCCGAAGACCATGAAGAAGAACCCACCGGCCTTGGCGGCGTAGGTCGGCAGCAGCGCGAAGCCGACGACGTTGCGCTCGGTGTGGCCGGGGCCGGGGAACTGGGTGTGCTTGTGCAGCACCACCAGCCCGACGTGCAGGCCGATGAGCAGCAGCAGCAGGCCGGGGATGATCAGCACGTGGGCGATGTAGAGGCGGGGGATGATCGCCTCGCCGGGGAACTCGCCGCCGAAGATGAAGAACGACAGGTAGGTCCCGACCAGCGGGATCGACTTGATGACGCCGTCGATGATGCGCAGGCCGTTGCCGGACAGCAGGTCGTCGGGCAGCGAGTAGCCGGTGAACCCGGCGCCCAGCGCCAGCAGCATCAGGACGGCGCCGATCACCCAGTTCAGCTCGCGCGGCTTGCGGAACGAGCCGGTGAAGTACACCCGGTACATGTGCACCGTCATGCCGGCGACGAACAGCAGCGCGGCCCAGTGGTGCACCTGGCGCATCAGCAGGCCGCCGCGCACGTCGAACGACAGCTCGAGCGTCGAGGCGTACGCGCGGGACATCTCCACGCCGTTGAGCGGGCCGTACGCGCCCTGGTAGGACGTGACCGCCATCGACGGGTCGTACCAGAGGGTGAGGAACGTGCCCGAGAGCAGCAGGACGACGAAGCTGTAGAGGGTCACCTGCCCGAGCTCGAAGGACCAGTGGTCGGGGAAGACCTTGCGGGCCGTGGTCCGGACGGCGCGTGACAGGCCGAGCCGCTCGTCGAGGAAGTTCGCCGTGCCGGCGACGGCACGTCCGCCACGGGCGGTGCTGGTGGCGCTCACGTGCTCAACCTCGTTCCCAGTAGCTCGGTCCGGTCGGTTCGGGGAAGTCGCCGCGCGCGACCAGGTACCCCTCGTCGTCGACGGTGATGGGCAGCTGCGGCAGCGGCCTGCTCGCCGGGCCGAAGACGACCGCAGCGGCGTCGCCGAGGTCGAAGGTCGACTGGTGGCACGGGCAGAGCAGGTGGTGCGTCTGCTGCTCGTAGAGGGCGACCGGGCAGCCGAGGTGGGTGCAGATCTTGGAGTAGGCGAAGATCCCGTCGACGTGCCAGTCCTCGCGTCCCTCGGGCACCTTGACGTCCTGCAGGTCGATCCGCACGAGCAGGACCGCCGCCTTGGCCTTCTCCTCCAGCGGGTGCTCGGTGCCCTCGAGGTTGTCGGGCACCACGTGGAAGACCGACCCGCGGGTCACCTCGGCGGCGCGGATGCGCTCGCCGCCAGGGTCCTGCACCAGGTACGGGTGGTCGCCGCCCTCCGCGCGGCCCCACAGCGTGTGCGCCAGGTCGTCGCCGGGCATCGGCCCGAGGTCGCGCAGCAGCACCAGGCCCGGCAGGGGGAAGAGCGCCAGGGCACCGAGCAGGGAGCGCCGCAGCATCGGGCGCCGGGTGATGCCCGACTCCTCGACCCCCGTGGTGAGGATGTCGACGGCGTCCGCGCGGGTGGCGTCGTCGCCGCGGATCGCGTGCCGGTCCTCGGTGACGTCCTGGTCGGGCATCAGGGTTTTGCCCCAGTGCACGATGCCGGCGCCGAGCAGGAACAGGCCGAGCCCCATCGCGAGGCCCAGCGCGAGCGTGGACGCCCGGATCGAGCCGAGCGTGTCGACGGGGCGGAGGACGAAGTAGGCCACCAGCGCCGCGGCGGTGGCGGCGGCGGACAGCACGAACAGCAGGACGACCTGGCGCTCGGCGTTGCCGGCGGCCCGGGCGTCGACGTCGGACAGGCGGCGGTGGTGCTCGACCAGCCCGGGGTCGGTGAACCGGGTCTGCTCGATGGGCGCGGGGGGTCCCGGGACGGCGATGCTCGAGCCACCGTCGGCCTCGTGCGTGGCGTCGCGCTTCTGCAGGTCGGTCATGCGGGTGGTCGGGCGAGGGCGGCAGCGGGCACGGCGGAACTCCCTGCGGCGGGGTGGGGACGGTGGACGCGCCGTTGTCTCGAGCGTCTCATCGAGGGTCCGTCGAGCCCGGCAGCCACGCAACTCGAGCGAGTGGGTGCGAACCGTTGCCGTGCAGCGTGTTTGCTGTCGTCACGACAGGGTAGGCACCACGGCTCGGCGCCGCGGCCGCCGGCTGGTCAGGCTCGCGGCGGCGGACCTGGGGTGTCGGTCTCCCACCGGGCGCGCCGCTCGGCGTCGGACTGCTCCCACCACGGCGTGCCCCGCTCGCCCAGCGCCACCTTCGCCGCCTGGACGCCGTCACGTGACGCGCGCTCCTCGTCGGTGCCCTTGGTGCGCCTCACCTCTCGGCGCCACGCCATCAGGACGTCGGTCAGCTCCTGGCGTCGCTCCTCGGGGATGGCGGGGTCCGTGGCCCGCCAGCGCCTTCCGTCCACGACGATGTACCGACCGTCGTCGGTGGTCGTCGGCCGCTCGGCCACGGTGCCCTCCCTGCCGCCCGTCCCCGCTCTGCGGGGGTGGGGTCGCGTCGTTGCTGGTAGGAACGCAGCATGGCGACGAACACCCTCGACCGCGACCAGGACCGGTCGAAACCCCTCGCTCGCGAGGTCTCCACGCTGCTGCTGTTCGTGTTCATCCTCGGGGACGTGCTCGGCGCCGGCGTCTACGTGCTGGTCGGCGAGGTCGCCGGTGCCAGCGGGGGAGCGGTGTGGCTGCCGCTCGTCCTCGCGCTGCTGATGGCGATGCTCACCGCGGGGTCGTACGCCGAGCTGGCGACGCGCTTCCGCCGGGCCGGTGGCGCGTCGCACTACGCGACGCTCGCCTTCGGCTCCTTCGCCGGGTTCCTCGTCGGCTTCTGCATGCTGGCCGCCGGCATCGTCTCGGTCGCCGCGCTGGCGCTGGGTTTCGCCGGCGACTACCTGGGTGCGCTCGTCGAGCTGCCCGTGGCCCTGGTGGCCGTGGTGTTCCTCGTCGCGCTGGCCGCCCTGAACGCCCGCGGCATCAAGGAGTCGTTGCGCGCCAACGTCGCCGCGACCGCGATCGAGGTCGGCGGGCTGCTGCTCGTCGTCGTGCTCGGCCTCGTGGTGCTGTCGCGCGGGGACGCCGACGTCTCCCGGCTGACCGAGATCGGCACACCCGAGGCGGGGCCGGCTGCGGCCGTCCTCGCGGGCTCTGTGCTGGCCTTCTACTCCTTCGTCGGTTTCGAGACCTCCGTGAACCGCCGAGGAGGTCCGCGACGTGCGCCGGTCGTACCCGCGGGCGCTGTACGGGGCGCTGGCCGTCGCGGGCGTGGTCTACCTCGCCGTCGGCCTGGTCGCGTCCGCCGTCGTGCCGACCGGTGACCTCGCGGCGTCGTCCGGCCCGCTGCTCGAGGTGGTGGAGGCCGCGGGCGGCGTCCCGGCGTGGCTGTTCAGCGTGATCGCGCTGGTCGCGGTGGCGAACGGCGCCCTGCTGACGGGGATCATGTCCTCGCGCCTCACCTACGGGATGTCGCGCGACGGCCTGCTCCCGTCGGTGTTCTCGCGCGTCCTGCCGGTCCGTCGCACGCCGTGGATCGCGATCGTCGCGACCACCGGGCTGTCCCTGCTGCTGGCGCTCACCGGCACGGTCGAGACGCTGGCGGCCACGCTGGTGCTGCTGCTCCTCGTGGTGTTCATCGCCGTGAACGCCGCCGTCCTGGTGCTGCGCCGGCAGGACGGCCACGCCGAGCACTTCCGCGTCCTGACGGTGGTACCGGTGCTGGGCATCGCGTCCTGCGTCCTGCTGATGACGCAGGTGGAGCCCGGGGTGTGGGTGCGCGGCGGGCTGCTGCTGGCGGTCGGCGCCGTCCTCGCCGCGGCCGCCGCGCTGCGGCTGCGACGTGACGGCGGTGCCGACCGCGCGCGTCGGGAGGAGCAGGCCGACCGGTCGGACCCGGTGGACGGGGCTCAGGTCCAGTAGAGGACGCGGCACTGCGGGAGCCGTTCGGCCAGGCGGCCGGTCAGCCAGGTGCGCAGCTCGCGCATCACGTCGGCGGGGTAGACGTACTTCACCGCGCCGTACTTCCCGTGCTTGCGCGAGCGCTGCGACTCGTCCATCTCGAGCTTGGTGCGGGGGTACCAGCCGGTCAGCACGTCCTTGCTGCCCGGCGTGAAGCGGTGCGTGATCAGCTCGGCGGTGAGGTCCAGGTCCTGCACCTCCTCGACCGCGTCCGCGACCAGCCCGAGCAGGTCGTCGTAGTGGTCCTGCCACCCGGGCACGGGCATGATCGGCGCGATGGTGAGGCCGACCGGGTAGCCGTCCAGCGCGAGCCTCCGGAGCGCCGCGACCCGGTGCTCGAGCGGGCTGGTGCCGCCCTCGAACCGGGTCGTGACGGGCAACGCGTTCACCGACAGCCGGACCCGCGTGCGCCCGGCGTGCGGCAGCCCGATGAACCGGTCGACGTCGTCGTACTTCGTGGTCCAGCGCAGCTGCACGTCGTCGTCCCACGCGCCGAAGTGCCGCACCGCCCGCTCCCACGAGCCGGTGAGGTGGTCCAGCGCGAGCGGGTCGGTGTAGCAGGACGCCTCGAAGGTGGTGCCCTCGTGCGCCCGCCGTGCGCTGCGGCTGGTGACGGTCCCGCGGTGGGCGTACGCGGTGAGGCCGTCGAGGATGTCGTCGAGGTCGGCGTAGACGCGGGTGACCGGCGGGCCGCTGAGCGACCCGGCGAGGTAGCAGTACTGGCAGTGCGCGGGGCAGCCCTCGGCGAGGTCGACGCGCCAGTCCGCGCTCGGGGCGATGGGCTGCAGCTTGCGCCGCGACGGCGGGCTGACCACCACCGCCAGCGTCGACTTCGCGCGCGCGTAGGTCTCGCGGTCCGTCTCGCCGCGCACGCCCGTGAGCCGGTTCGCGGCGAGACGCTCCACCTCGATGCCGAGCCGCTCGACCCGCTCGACGACCTGACGTCCGTGCTCGTGCTCGAGCGCGGCGGGGGTCACGACGACGCGACGCGGCACCCACCGGCGCGACGCGCGCGGCGCCGGCGCGGTCCCGGCGAGGTCGCGCAGGTCGGTCTGCTCACCGCTCGCGTCGTGCGGGGTGTCGACGTCGTCCGGCGCCAGGGGGACCGAGAGGTCGACGTCGTCCCGGTCGGCCGCCGGGCGCGGTGCTGCGGAGGTCATGCTCGACGGTCACACGGTGGGCGTCCGACGGCACCTCGTGATCTCGGGCCGGCCGTCGTGGGGACCGCGGCGGCGGCCCGCGCGGCTAGCATCGCCGGATGACCTCGACCGGACCTGCAGCGACCGGCTCCGACGCGGACGCCGTCGAGGCGGCCCTGGCGTTCTCCGGCCACCGTTTCGACGACGCCGCGCCGTTCCTGCACGCGGACGTGCTGTGGGTCGGGTACGGGTCCGGCGACCTGGGCGGGCGCGACGCGGTGCTCTCGGCGTGCGCCGAGACGGCGCAGCACCTGCTCACCACCACCACCGAGCTCCAGCACCACCGTGCGGTGGTGGGCGCGGACGGCGTGGCCGTCGACACCGTGACCCGCTACACCGGCGAGGACGGCGAGGGGTCGACCATCGCCTCGTGCGACTTGTACGTCGTCGCCGACGGCCTGATCACCGAGATCCGTTCGTACACCGTCGAGCTCGCCTGACCTGCCGCCGTCCGTCCGCGCTGGTCAGCTGCGGGCCGGCTGGCAGGAGGGGCACCACCAGGTGCGCCGCTGCTCGGCGTCGCCGGGGACCTCGGCACGGACCTCGATCCGGGTGCCGCAGCGCCGGCACGGCTGCCCGGCGCGGCCGGAGACCCAGTGCTGCTGGCCGCGGCGGGTGTCGCCCGTGGTCACCTGCGCCGCGCCGCCGGGACTGACCGAGAAGCGGAGCGCCTTGAGCGACAGGCGCACCAGGGGCTCGAGGTCGGCCTGGCCGATCGGTGTCCACGGGTTCAGCCCGCGCAGGAAGCACACCTCGTTGACCCACAGGTTGCCGAGCCCGGCCAGGTTGCGCTGGTCGAGCAGCGCCGCGGCGACGGTGCGGTCCGGCGCCGCCGCGAGCCGCGCCACGGCGTCGGCCACGATGGTGTCGACGGGGGTGCTCGTGTCGAGCAGGTCAGGGCCGAGGTGGCCGACGACGGTGTGCTCGTCGGACGTCGCCAGCAGCTCGACCACCGGCATCCGCAGCGCGACCGCGGTGGCGACCGAGGTCTCCAGCAGCACGCGGATGTCGGGGACGAGACGGTGCGGCAGCCGCTTGCCCGCCCCGATCACGGTCCACTCGCCGTCCATCCGCAGGTGCGTGTGCAGCGTGAGCAGCGCGCCGTCGTGGTCGAAGCGGGTGAGCAGGTGCTTGCCGCGCGGCACCGTGCCGAGCACCGTGGCCCCGGCGAGGTCGGCCGTGGCGTGCTGGGGGACGCGGAAGTCGCTGCGGCGCACGACCGCGCCGCGCAGGCGCTCGTCGAGCCGCCGCGCCACACGGAACACGCTGTCGCCCTCGGGCACGGCCCTCCTCCTCGCGCTGCGTCCAGCTCCTCCGTCCGAGCCTATGCGGGGGCGACGGATGCTGCCGGTTGATGGTGAAAGCCGTTGTCAGTGCTCGGGTCTAGGGTTCGATCATGGACCTGGAGCAGGAGGTGGAGTTCCTCTTCGGGGGTTTGCGCGCCCGTACGCTCCTGCGGTGCAAGGCCGACGCGAACGACCTGCGACTGGCGTGGGTGGCGGCCGGGCGGGTCCGGGCGCAGCACCGCCACCTGCTCGGTACCCGGGTGTGGAAGTCGGTGCTGGGGTCGACGACGTTCGCCGAGGCCGACCTGGACGACGCCGCGGTGAGGGAGATCGCCGCGGTGACGGGGATGTCGCTGCACCAGGCGGTCAGCTGGTTGGCGGTGGCGGACCGGTTGTGCGGGTCGATGAAGGGCGTCGTGGCCGCGTTGGACGCCGGCCGGATCGACCTGGCCCGGTCCCGCACCGTCGCCGACGCCACCGACGCGCTCACCGCCGCGCAGCTGGCGCAGGTCGAGGCGGCGGTCCTGGCCGAGCTGCCACCGGTGCCGCTGGACGGTGTGGTCCCGGTGGGGCCGTGGGACGCGCCGGCGCCGAAGGCGTTCACCACCATGGTCCGGCGCATCGTGGCCAAGGTCCGCACGGACGACGCCGAGCAGGTCCGGGCCGAGCTGCGCGAACGCACCGGCACCTGGCTGCAGATCGACCCGCTCAACCCCGCCATCGCGGTCTGGACGATCACCGGCCCCACCGACCAGCTCGTCCAGCTGGAGGAGGCCGTGGCCGCCCGGGTCCGGGCGATGACCGCCGACGAGCTCGCCGGCCGCACCCACGGGATGGCCAAGGTCGACCTGCTCGACGACGCCCTGTGTGGTGGGCTCCAGGCGGCTGGTGGGCAGGTGCGGCGCGAGCTCGGGGTGGTGCTGCACTCGGACACCCTGTTCGACGACGGACCCGCGGCCGACGACCCCGGTGAGGTCCGCGGCACCGGCCACCCCGTGCCAGTGACCGCGACCGCGGCGCGGGTGATGGCCGGCGAGGCCCAGACCCGCGGCGCGAGCACCTGCGTCCTGCTCGCCGGCCCACACGGGCACCTGCAACGCCTGCTGCGCGTCGGACCGGCACCCGAAGGCGGCTGGACCCGCACCACCCTGGTCGCGGCCACCCGCCGGGCGCTCGACAGGCAGCCGGAACGGAAGCACGAGACCGGCTCCTACGAGCCGACGGTGGAGATCGCCGACACCGTCCGGGCCCGGGACCCGGTCTGCACGTTCCCCGGGTGCGGGGTCCCGGCCAGCAGGTGCGACCTGGACCACGTCGTCCCGCATCCCTGCGGACCGACCGCGGTGCACAACCTGAGCCCGAGGTCCCGCAGGTGCCACCGGCTCAAGACGGCAGCCCTGTGGCGCTGCCGCACGCGCCGCACCAGATCCGGCCAGGTCGTCGCCCACGAGTGGACCTCGCCGCTCGGCACCGTCCAGGTGACCGGGGTCGCCGTCCTGCCCGGCTACGCCCGCGGCGAGGGTCACGCAGCGGTGTGACGATGAGGTGGGGCCCCCGCCCAGGCCTGCCGAGCCCCTCGTGGCCCGGGCGGGGGAGTTCCACCGCGCCCGGCCGGCTCGAGGCGTCACGGACAACATCGCGCGACAGCCTTACTTCGTTACGCCCTCCCCGACGGCGTGTCGTCCGGTCAGGGATCCTGCACGACGAGCACGTCGGCGAAGCCCTCCGAGACGGTGCTGGAGAACGCGTACGAGCCGGGGTCGGCGGGTGCGGTGAAGGTGGTCAGCGTCTGGCCGGGAAGGGCGAGATCGAAGGAGCCGTCGTCCGCGGTGAGGGTGACCGGGGAGGTGCTCCGGTTGAAGACCGTGACCGCCTGACCCGGGGCGACCGGGCCCGCGACGTGGAAGCGCTCGTCGTCGACCAGGACCCCGACCGTGAGGTCGCCGTGGTCGTGCGTGCTCATGTCCTCGGCGCCGGGCGCCGCGCCGGGTGCCGCCTCGGCCGCGGGCGGAGCCGCACCTGACGGCCGCTCACCGGCAGGGACGACCGGTGCGCCGGCCGAGGAGGCCGCCGGCGGCGGTGCGGTGCCGGCCAGGGCGACGGCCAGGCCGGTCGCGACGAGCATCACCAGCACCTCCGCGGCGGCGAACCGCGCGAAGGACCGCCGGGTGCCGGTCGCGAGCAGCGGCAGCGTCCGGCGGCGGTGCCACCACCCCGCGACCCCGAGCGCGGCGAGCAGGGCCGTCTTCGCGCCCAGCAGGGCACCGTACGGGCTGGTGAGGACCTCGACGGCCGTCGACCCGTCGACCACCACCCACGCGCCGGCCAGGCCCGTCACCCCCGTGAGGGCGAAGCAGCACAACGCCAGGACGCTGAAACGTGCTGCGGCCCGGTGCAGCTCGGGCGAGCGGCCGACGAGCAGCACGAGCGCGACCAGGCCGCCGACCCAGACCGTGGCGACGACGACGTGCACGGACAGCAGGGCGACTGCGAGCAGGTGGTCGCCCTCCGTGGCCGAGTGGCCGGCGAGCACCTGGGGGACGACGAGCGCCCCTGCGGCCGGGAGCAGCGCGGCGAGGGCGACGGCCCGGTGCCGGGCACCGAGGGCGAGGAGGGCGGCGCCGCCGGCGAGGACGCCGGTGGCGATCGCGGCACGTCCGCTCGGCAGGTCGACCAGCACCGCGGCGTCGTCGACGGGGAGCGCGGTCACCCCGACGGCGAGCAGCTCGGAGGCGGCGAACACCCCCTGGGCGAGGGCCGCCAGCGCCCACCCGGCCGCGGCGGCCGCGGCCGTGCGAGCCGCGCGGTGGGAGACAGGGGAGCCGGGCAGCAGCGCGGCCGAGACGACCAGCGCCCCGACGCCGAGCACGGCCAGCACGCGGACGGCCACGCGGGACGCGGCCAGACCCGCCGCGGTGACGGGACCCGCGTCGGGCAGACCGGGCAGCGCGGGCGCGTCGGCCCAGCCGCGCACCACCAGCACGAGGGCGGCGAGGACGGCGACCGTGAGGACCACGACCGCGGCGGCGGTGGAGACGACGACCCGACCGCGGGACGACGTCAGCCCGGCCGGTGCCGCGGGCGCGCCGACATCGGGAGTCGCGGCCGAGGACGGCACGACGACCGGCGGCCGGTCGACCGTCGGCGTGGGGGCCGGGGTCACGCCGTCGCCACCAGGCTGGCGTACACCACGGTGTTGTCGACGTAGCGGCCTGTGCCACGGTCGAACTCGCCGCCGCAGGTGATGAGGCGCAGCTCCGGCCCGTCGGTGTTGCCGTAGACCTCGAGCGTCGGGAAGTCGTCCTTGGGGTACGCCTGCACGTCGTCGACGCGGAACGTCGCCGTCGTGCCGTCCTCGCGCGTGACGGTGATGTCGTCGCCGACGGTGAGGTCGCCGAGGCGGTAGAACACCGACGGGCCGTTCTCGGCGCTGTCGACATGGCCCTCGATGACGGCGGGGCCGGGCGCGCCGGGCCGGGGCGACCCGTCGAACCACGCGGCCTTGTCGTAGTCAGCACCCTCTGGCACCTCGAGCGTGCCGTCGGGCCGCAGCCCGACCGTGATCAGCTCGGACTCCACGCCGATGGCCGGGACGGACACGGCGACCGGGAGCGGTTGCGGCGCAACGGGAGCCGGGGTCGACGGCACGGCCGAGGGCGTCACTGCCGGGGTCGCAGGCGTGGTGGCCGACGGCGTGGGCGTCGGGCGAGCCGCGGTCGGTGAGGCGGAGGAGGAGCGCGCCGCAGCGGGAGCGGGTGGGTCGTCGTCCTGGCCGAGGACGCCGGCGACGACCGCACCCGACCCTCCCAGGACGAGTGCGGCCGCCACCACGGCGACCACGCCAGGACGCCGGCGGGCGGGGCGGGTGCCCCGGCCGCCGGCGTCCGCTGCCATCAGGCCCGGACCTGGCTCGCGACCTGGCGACGACGCAGCACCAGGGCCGCGCCACCGAGCGCCGCGACGGCGCCCGCACCGATGAGGCCGGCGTTCTCGACGCCGGTGGTCGAGCCGGCGCCGGTGTCGACGCCGCCCTCGGGCATGCCACCCATCTGGGAGGCGTTCAGCACGCCGCAGAGGGCCGGGTCGGTGGCCTCGCCCGGCAGGGCCGGGTCGAGGTCGGAGACGCCGCGCTGGCCGAGGCTGTAGGTGCCGTCACCGTCGTGGTCGACGCCGTGGACGACGACCGCGGCCTCGCCGGACAGGATGTCCTCCGCGACCTCCTCGGTCACCTGGACGTCACCGCGGGAGTAGTCGATGTCGGCGGTGGCCGCGAACCGGTCGACGGCCAGCCCGGAGTCGGGCGAGGTGTCACCGGTGGTGGTGAGCGACACCACGATCGGGCCGTACGCGGCGCCGGTCTCGGTGGTGGTGAGGTGGTCCTCGGGGTTGGTCTCGCCCTCGAGCGCGGCCGCGGTGTTGTCGGCCTCGGTCGGACAGGAGTTGCGCGAGTCCTCGCCGTAGTGGATGTGCGCGGCGTGGGGGGCGCCGTCGAGCAGGCCCTGCGCGGCCAGCGTGAAGGACAGCGTGGTGCCGCTGATCTCGACCATCGCCTGGCCGCTGCCGTCGACGCCGTTGATCGGGATCGGGGTCAGCTCGCCCTGCACGGAGCCGTCGGCGGCCGAGGCCGGTCCGGCGGCCGCGAAGGCGGCGGTGAGGCCGAGCGCGGTGGCGGCGAAGGCGTTTCGGGTCATGCGTCGCACGGAGGTGCTCCTCTCGTCAGGCCCGCACGACGCACTCGCGTCGCTGTCGGGCCGCACCGCGGGACGAGGGCTCGCGCTCTCCGTCGACCGCTGCGTGCCCGGGCTTCGGTCCCGACCCGGGGACCGGATTGGTCCGGATCCGGACGGGTCGCCCGGGCGACGCGGCGGAAGGGGTCAGGCCGGGGCGTCCGCCTCGGGCAGCTTGTCCGTGACGTCGTCGTAGCCCACGGCGCCCGGCGCCTCGGTGGGGGAGTAGATCACCCGGATGACGCCGGTCGGGAACACCTCGGTCGCCCGGACGGCCAGGTGGTACGGCGCGTCGCCGTCGTCGAACAACCGGCGGCCGCTGCGCGCGGCGACGGGGTGCACCAGCAGGCGGAGCTCGTCCACGAGACCGGCCGCGAGCAGCTGCTGCACGACCGAGATCGAGCCGGGGACCAGCACCCCCTTCACGGAGGGGTCCGCCTTCAGCGCCGTGGCCGCCTCGACCAGGTCGCCGTCGAGGAGCTCGGCGTTGCGCCAGCCGAGCTCGAGCTGCTGGCGCGAGACCACGACCTTGCGCAGGTCGCCGAGCTGCTTGGCCATGCCTGCGTCGTCACCGCCGGCGTCCTCGCGCTCGGGCCACGCCCCGGCGAAGCTGTCGTAGGTGACGCGGCCGATCAGCAGGACGTCGCTGGTCGCGTAGTCCTCGGTCACGGCGCGGCCCATGTTCTCGTCGAAGTACGGGAAGTGCCAGTCCGGGTCGATCTCGGCCACGCCGTCGGCGGAGATGAACAGGGTCGAGACGATCTTGGCCATCGGGGTGGTCCCTTCGGGTGGGTGCGTGTCGGGAGGTCGACCGGCAGGGAACCCGGAACTCATCGGGTGTAACTCGTTCAGGGACGTCGTGGCTGGAGCACATGCCGAGCGACGTCAGTGCATAATCCGACCGGTGCAGTGCATTATGCTGCACTCATGACCGACCCGAGCAACGCCCTCGCCGCCACCATCGGCGCCCGCGTGCGGCGCGAGCGGCAGGCCCGCGGCTGGACCCTGGACCGGCTGTCCGCCGCGGCGGGCGTCAGCAGGCGGATGCTCGTCAACGTCGAGCAGGGCGCGGCCAACCCGAGCGTCGGAACGCTGCTGCGGATCGGCGACGCCCTGGGGGTCGGGCTCCCCGCGCTGGTGGAGCCACCCGCGACCCGTCCCGTCACGGTCACCGCGGCCGGCGAGGGCGCCGTGCTCTGGACCGGCGCGGCCGGCGGGCGGGGGCGGCTCGTCGCCGGCCACGGCCCGCCCGACGTCCTGGAGCTGTGGGACTGGACCCTCGGGCCGGGCGACCGGCACGAGGCCGAGGCCCACGCCGCGGGCACCCGCGAGCTGCTGCACGTGCTCGAGGGCAGCGTGGTCCTCGAGTCGGGCGGCACGTCGTCCCTCCTCGGCCCCGGTGACGCCGCGGCCTTCCCGGGCGACCAGGCGCACGCCTACGCCAACCCGCACGCCGCCGAGGCGCGCTTCTCGCTCGCCGTCCTCGAACCCGGGGTCGGCACCACCACCCGATCGGAGCCCGCACGTGGCCGCCCCTGACCGCCTTCTGCAGACCCTGGCGGGCGCGTCCGTCGCGCCCGAGGTCCTCGCCCTGCGGCCCGACTACCGCGCTGCGCTGCTCGTCGTCGAGGGCCTGCGCCCCGGGCCCGGCGACTCGGCCAGCGAGGCGCTGCTGGTCGCCGCCGAGGCGTCCGCGCGCGAGGCGCTGGCCGCGCAGCCCGTCGAGGAGCTGGCGCACGTGGCCGCCTGGCGCGAGGCCTACCGCGCCTTCGGCGCCAAGCCGCAGCGCACGCGCAACAGCCTGGAGGCGCTGCTGCGGCGCGCGCCCGGCGGGCTGCCGCGCGTCAACCGACTCACCGACGTCTACAACGCGATCTCGGTGCTGCACCTGCTCCCGCTGGGCGGGGAGGACCTGGACCACTACGCGGGACCGCCGCGGCTCGTCCGCGCGAGCGGCCACGAGCCGTTCGGCACGACGGCGGACGGGCGGGAGGTGGTCGAGCACCCCGAGGCCGGCGAGGTCGTGTGGTGCGACGACGCCGGTGTCACGTGCCGCCGGTGGAACTGGCGCCAGGCCACACGCACCCGGCTGCGAGAGGGGACGACCTCGGCGCTGTTCGTCGTGGACGCCCTCGGCCCCGTGACCGACGACGCCCTGCACGCGGCCGTCGACGACCTCGCCTCGCACCTGGTGGCTTTCGGGCCGTCGGTGCGGGTCGAGCACCGGGTGGTGGGCGCGTGAGGCCGGACAAGCGCAACCCGGCGACCCTGGACGGCGACTCGTGGGCCGTGCACGGCGGCAACCAGCCGGACCTGACCACCGGCGCGATCCGCACGCCGATCGTCATGGCCAACTCCTACGCGCTGCCGCGCGACCCCGCGCTGCTCGACGACACCGACTCGGACCTGCTCGTCTACGCCCGGGAGGCCGGCGCGAACCAGCTCGGGCTTCAGACCAAGCTCGCGGCCGCCGAGAACGGCCAGGCCGCAGCGGTCCTCGCCTCCGGCATGGCGGCGCTGCACGCCCTGTTCTTCACCGTCCTCGACCCCGGCGACCACGTCGTGGTCTCCGACGTGGTCTACGGCCGCACCAGGGGTCTGCTGCAGGAGCTGCTCCCCGGCAAGCTCGGCATCGAGGTCGACGCCGTCGACGTCACCGACCTCGACGCGGTCCGCGCTGCCGTGCGGGCGACCACGCGGCTGGTGCACACCGAGCTGGTCGCGAACCCGGACCTCCGGGTCGCCGACATCGGGGCCGTCGCCGAGATCGCCCACGCCGCAGGAGCGTTGCTCAGCGTCGACTCGACCTTCACCCCGCCGCCGCTGGCCCGTCCGCTCGACCTCGGCGCCGACGTCGTCGTCCACTCGCTGACCAAGTACGTCAACGGGCACGGGGACGCGACGGGTGGGGCCGTCATCGGCGACCGCGACCTTGTCGACCGGGTCAAGCTCGGCCCGCTGCACCACGCCGGCGGCGCGATCCCGCCGTTCAACGCCTGGTTGGTGATGCGAGGCTCGATCACGCTGCCGCTGCGGCTGCGCCGGCACTGCGACAACGCGCTGGCCGTGGCGGGCTTCCTCGACGCCGACCCGCGCGTGGCCCACGTCGCCTACCCCGGGCTGCCGGACGACCCGCACCACGCGCTGGCGTCCGCGCAGCTGAGCGGCGGCTACGGCGGCGTGGTCTCCTTCGCCCTCGCCGGCTCGCACGAGGACCGGCTGCGCTTCGTCGAGGACCTCCGGGTCATCACCTCGGCGGTCTCGCTCGGGCACGACGAGACGCTCGTCGCGTACGAGCGCTACCCGGACGAGCGCGCGGCGGCCTTCGCGACCCCCTTCCGCGAGCACGGCCTGGTGCGGCTGGCCGTCGGGCTGGAGTCGCCCGACGACCTCGTGGCGGACCTCGACGGCGCGCTGACCACCGTCTACGGCGGCGCCTGACCCGCTGGGTACCGGCGGACTTGACCTCAGGTCCACCTGAAGCGGCAGGCTCATCGCCATGGACGACATCCGGCACATGTTCACCGAGTCCTTCTGGGACGAGCGCTACTCCGGGGCCGACCGGGTCTGGTCCGGCCGGCCCAACCAGCGGCTCGTCGAGCAGGTCGGCGGGGTGGAGCCCGGCGCGGGTGCCACCGCGCTCGACGTCGGCTGCGGCGAGGGTGCGGACGCGGTGTGGCTCGCCACCCGCGGCTGGACGGTGACGGGCGCCGACGTCTCGGGCGTCGCCCTGCGCCGGGCGGCCGAGCAGGCGGACCGGGCAGGCGTCGCGGACCGCACCTCCTGGCTGCGCGTCGACGTCCTGGCGGGCGACCCGCTGCCCGACGGGTTCGACCTGGTGACGGCCGCCTTCGTGCACGTGCCGCCCGAGGACCTCGCGCCGGTGTACGGCCGGGTCGCCGGCGCCGTGGCGCCCGGCGGCACGCTGCTGGTGACCGCCCACCACCCGGCCGACGGGGCACTGCGCAACCCGGCGCTGGCACACCTCATGCTCACGCCGGAGGACGTGGTCGCCACGCTGGCCCCGGGGCGCTGGACGGTCGAGGTCGCCGAGGCGCAGACCCGCGTCCAGGACGTCGAGGGCACGCCGACCACCGTGACCGACACCGTCGTGCGGGCCGTCCGCCGGCTCTGACCGGGGCCGGTCCGCGGTCAGGCCCGGCGGGTCGCGCGCACCACCACGTCGTGCAGGACGGTCTCGCGGTCACCGGCGCGCAGGGTCCGCTCGGTCTCCTCGGCGGTCACGACGTCCCAGACCGTCGCGTCCAGGCGGGCCGTGACGGACGCCGCGGTCGCCGTCGCCCCCTCCGGCCGCCCGCCGCGCCCGTGGCCGTGGCCGTGCTGCTCCCCAGGGGCGGTGCCACCCGGCAGGTGGCCGACGACCAGCAGGGTCCCGCCCGGCGCCACCCACCCGGCGATCCGCTCGTAGAAGTCGAGCTGCGAACCCGGAGGGTGCGCGTAGTGGGTCGTCACCAGGTCGAAGCGGGCACCGGGCTCCCAGGTGGTGAGGTCGGTCCGGACCCACGAGATGCGCTCGGCCGCAGGTGCTCCGGTAGCGCGGGCCTCCGCGAGCGCCAGTGCCTCGGCGGAGATGTCCGCCGCCGTCACCGACCACCCGTGCTCGGCCAGCCACAGCGCCTCCGCGCCGGCGCCGCAGCCGGCGTCCAGCGCCGATCCCGGTCGTGCGCCGCCGAGCTCGCGCTCGAGGTAGGGGTTGGGCGGGTGAGCGCCCATCGAGCCGGGCGCGCCGTCACCGCGCCAGTGCCGCTCCCAGTAGCCCTCGTCGAAGGCGTGGTCGGCCGGGTCGTGCGGTGCGTCCTGCGGTCCGTCGGTCACGCCCAGATCGTGTCGGCCGCCGCAGGGGCGAGGCAACCGGGGTACCGGGCCGCGTCCGCCACCTGGTTGTGCGCGGGGGCGGCTGGGCGCAGGATCGGGCGGGTGGTCAGCCCCGTCGTCGCCGCGCCGCGCTGCGTCGTGCTGGTCGAGGGTCCCAGCGACGCCGCCGCGCTCGAGGTCCTGCGGCGCCGGCTCGGGCTCGTCGACCAGGACGTGCAGGTGGTCGCGATGGGCGGGGTGACGAACCTCGGGCACCACCTCGCGGCCCGCGCCGCCCAGCCGTCCGGCGCGCTGCCCGGTGCCGTCGCCGCCCTGTGCGACGGCAGCGAGCTGCGGGTCGTCCGCCGGGTGCTGCAGCGGCGCGGCCACGAGGCCGGGACCGAGGAGGACCTGGCGGCGCTGGGGTTCTTCGTCTGCCACGATGACCTCGAGGACGAGCTGATCGGGGCCGTGCGCGTCCATGCGGCCGTCGAGGTGGTGGCGGCCGAGGGCGAGCTCGGCGTGCTGCGCACCTTCCAGCGCCAGCCGGCGCAGCGCCACCGGTCCCTGCACGACCAGCTGCACCGCTTCGCCGGCACCACGTCCGGCCGCAAGGTGCGGATGGCCGCGGCGCTGGCAGCGGCCGTGCCGCTGCACCGGGTGCCGCCACCCATCGCCGGTGTCCTCGCGTTCGCCCACGCGGGGCTGCAGTCGTGACCGTCGACGGCGTGAGGACGCTCCCTCCCGGCGAGCCCGCGGCGGGACCGTGGCGGCGGGTGCCGCTCACCACCCTGGTCGACCTGGTGCTGGCCGCGGCGGGGGAGGTGTCCGGGCGCCCGGTCGTCGTCGCGGTCGACGGCAGGGGCGCCTCAGGCAAGTCGACGTTGGCCGACCGCCTGCACCGTCTCGTCCCGCGGTCGGCGGTGGTGCACACCGACGACCTCGCCTGGCACGAGCCGTTCTTCGCCTGGGGCCACCTGCTCGCCGACGGGGTGCTGCAGCCGCTGCACCGCGGCGAGGCCGTGGACTTCCGTCCGCCGCAGTGGGTCTCACGCGGTCGCGAGGGCGGCATCGAGGTGCCCGCCGGGCTCGACCCTGGTCGTCGTCGAGGGCAACGGCGCGAGCCACGAGGAGCACGCCGGGCTCGTCGACGCCACCGTGTGGGTGCAGGCCGACTTCGCCCTCGCCGAGCGCCGGGGCATCGCCCGCGACGTCGCGTCCGGCACCGAGGGGGACCTGGTGCAGGTGACGTCCTTCTGGCACGACTGGATGGGCGCCGAGCTGCCGTTCTTCGACCGCCAGCAGCCGTGGCGGCGGGCGTGCGTCGTGGTCCACGGCACGCCCGACCCGCCGACCGGGCCGGACGAGGTCGACGTCGCACCCGGGCCGCTCACCGGCTGACGGCCGGCAGAGAGCGGTCAGCCGACGACCGCCCGCACCGCCCCGACGGCCAGACCCGCTGCGGCGCAGACGCCCAGCACCCGCAGCACCGGCCACTGCAACTTGAAGAGCAGGACACCCGCGACGAGCGCGATGGCCAGCGGCACCGGCTGCAGGCTGGTGGGGTCGGGCAGCTCGAGCCGCAGGGGGCCTGTGCGGACGAGCTCGGTGTCGGCGAACAGCGTGTGGACCGCGAAGTAGACGGCCAGGTTGGCGATGACGCCCACGACCGCAGCGGTGATGCCGGTGAGCGCGCTCGACAGCGCGTGGTTGCCGCGCAGCCGCTCGACGTAGGGGGCGCCCACGAAGATGAACACGAAGCAGGGGACGAAGGTGACCCAGGTGACCAGCAGGCTGGCCAGCACCGCGGCCACCCACGCGTCGAGCGAGCCGGGGTCGCGGTAGGCGCCGAGGAAGGCGACGAACTGCACGACCATCACCAGCGGCCCAGGCGTCGTCTCGGCCAGCGCCAGCCCCCGCACCATCTCGCCCGGCGCCAGCCAGCCGTAGACCTGCACCGCCTGCTGGGCGACGTAGGCGAGCACGGCGTACGCGCCACCGAAGGTGACCAGCGCGGTGCCGCTGAAGAACAGGCTCTGCTGGGTGAGCACGCCCTGGGTGCCCGTGAGCCACGCGGCCGCGGCGACCGGGACGCCCCACGCCACGACGCCGACCGCCAGCACCTTCGCGACGTGCGCGCGGCCGGGCGCCGCCGAGTGCAGGGCGTCGTCCGGCACGAGCGCGGGCGGCCCGTCGTCGTCACCGGCCCCCTTGGGCGGACCCGAGGTCGTCCTCGGCGCCCAGCGCCCCAGGGCCCAGCCCACCAGCGCCGCAGCGGCGACGACCACCGGGAACGGCACGGCGAACGCGGCCAGGGCGACGAAGGCCGCGACCGCCAGTGCGACGAGAGCGGGGTGCCCGAGGGCCTTGCGGCTGAGGCGGAGCAGGGCGTGGGCGACGATCGCCAGCACCGCTGGGGCGAGTCCGGCGAACAGGGCGGTGACCGGTGCGGTGTCGCCGGCCGCGACGTAGAGCACCGACAGCCCGAGCAGGGCCACCATGCCCGGCAGGACGAACAGCGTCCCCGCGACCAGCCCGCCGCGCAGGCCGTTCAGCAGCCAGCCCACGTAGATCGCCAGCTGCTGGGCCTCTGGGCCCGGCAGCAGCGTGCAGAAACTCAGTGCGTGCAGGAACCGGCGCTGCCCGATCCACCTGCGTCGCTCGACCAGCTCGCGCTGCATCACCGCGATCTGACCGGCGGGGCCACCGAAGGTCTGCAGGGAGATGGCGAACCACGCGCGGGTCGCCTCGCGGAACGGCACCACGTCAGCGGGGGAGCTGCGGATGCGCCCGACTCCGGCCGAGGTCATGGGGTGATGAAACACGACGCGCCCCCTGGCCCGGGGCCGGAACCACCGAACGGACCGGATCGGCGGCACCCGCGTGCTCTGCACGGCGAGGACCCGGCGGTGTGCGATCATCTGCGCATGCGCGCAGACGAGCAGGTGCTCGGCCCGGACGACCTGCCGGAGGAGGACATCGCCGTGGTGGTCGAGGTGTTCGGCATGCTCGCCGACCCCACCCGCGTGCGCCTGCTGTGGGCGCTGCGGCACGGCGAGCGGACGGTGGGCGAGCTCGCCGAGCTGGTCGACAAGGCGCCGACCGCGGTGTCGCAGCACCTGGCCAAGCTGCGGCTGGCCCGGCTGGTGCAGACCCGTCGCGACGGCGCCCGCGTGCACTACCGCACTGAGAACACCCACGTGATGCAGCTCGTCACCGACGCCGTCCACCACGCCGACCACCTCGGTCGCGACGTGCCGCGCCACCACACCGGGCAGCAGCCGTGAACGGCGCGCACCACCCGTCCGACCCGCAGGACCACGGCAACGGGCACGGGCACGGCCACGGCCACGGCCACGGGCACGACCGGGAGCAGAGCCGCCGGGCGCGGGCCTGGGCGGGCGTGCGGCACGCGCTGGTCCCGCACGCGCACGACCCGAACGAGGCCATCCGCAGCGCCGAGGAGTCCTCGCGTGACGGCATCCGGGCGGCGTGGATCGGGCTCGCCGGGATGATGGCGACGGCCGCCGCGCAGGTGGTGATCGTCCTGGTGTCCGGGTCCGTCGCGCTGCTGGCGGACACGATCCACAACCTCGGCCACGCAGCCACGACGATCCCGCTGGTGATCGCCTTCCGGCTCGGCCGGCGCGCCCCGACCGCCCGGTACCCGTACGGGTACCGCCGCGCGGAGGACCTGGTCGGTCTGCTGATCTCGCTCGTCATCGTCGCCTCGATCGTGGCGATCGTGTGGGAGTCGGTGCGCGCGCTGCTCGACCCGAGACCGCTGATCAACCTCGGGTGGGTGCTCGCGGCCGGCCTGGTGGGCTTCGTCGGCAACGAGGCGGTGGCGGTGCACCGGATCCGCACCGGCCGCCGGATCGGGTCCGCGGCCCTGGTCGCGGAGGGCCAGCACGCCCGCGCCGACGGGTACACCTCGATCGCGGTCGTGCTCGGCGTCCTCGGCGTCTGGTCGGGCATCGAGCGCGCCGACGCGATCGCCGGCCTCGTCATCGCGCTGGCGATGACCGGCATCCTGGTCAGCTCGCTGGTGCTCCTGGTCAGGCGCCTGATGGACGGCGTCGAGCCGTCCGTCGTCGCCCGGATGCGCGAGGCCGCGGGGTCGGTCCCGGGAGTGGTCGTCGTGGGCGAGGTCCGTGCCCGGTGGGCAGGCCACCGGATGGAGGGCGACGCCGAGATCGGCGTCGCCGCAGACCTTCCCGTCGTCGGCGCGCACGAGCTGGCCGAGCAGGTGCAGCACGAGATGCTGCACGCCGTCGCCCACCTCGACCGGGTGACGGTCCACGTGCACCCCACGGTGGACGACGCCGTCCCGCCGGGTCTGCACGAGCTCTCCGGGCACCACGCGTCGGTCGCCGCCCGCGAGGCCTACCTGGCCCGCGAGGCCGCGGCCGGGCGCACCACCTCCGCCTGAGCCCCTCCGCGTCCGTCCGACGAGGGCGCGCGAAGACCCTTGCGCAGCCCGGTAGTCAGTGTCACTATGTACTCGGTAGTCAGTGATGCTGAGTAGATCGGGAGCGACCGTGGGCAAGCAGATGACGGAGATGCTCAAGGGCACCCTCGAGGGCATCGTCCTGGCGATCCTGACCGTGCGGCCGGCCTACGGCTACGAGATCACCGCGTGGCTGCGGGAGCAGGGGTTCTCCGACATCGCCGAGGGCACCGTGTACGCGCTGCTCGTGCGGGTGGAGCAGAAGGGCCTGGTCGACGTGGAGAAGGTCCCGTCGGAGAAGGGCCCGCCCCGGAAAGTGTTCTCGCTCAACGCCGCTGGTCAGGACTACCTCGAAGAGTTCTGGAGGACGTGGAGCTTCCTGGCAGAACGTATCGAACAGCTCCACCGAGAGGAACGATGATGGTGGCGAGGTGGATCGAGACCCTCACGGGCTCGCTCGAGCAGAAGAAGCAGTACCGGCAGTACAAGGCGCGGGTCGAGGGGCTGCCGCAGCCCTACGGGTCGGTGGCGAAGGCGGTCGAGCGGTACCTCATGTACTACGGGTCGTTCACCGACGGCGAGGTGCTGGTCACCATGTTGAGCGACCTCGCCGACCTGTGGGAGCGCGCGGCCGCCGACGGCACGCCGCTGCGCGACGTGGTCGGCGACGACCCGGTCGACTTCGCCGAGACCTTCGCTCGGTCCTACGCGGGGACGCAGTGGATCGACAAGGAGCGGAGCCGCCTGAACCGGGCGGTCGACGAGGCGGTCGGGGGTGGACCGGCATGACCGCCGCGGCGATCGAGGTCCGCGGCCTGGCCAAGTCCTTCGGCGACCTCGAGGTCCTGCGCGGCGTCGACCTGCGGGTCGGGGCGGGCAGCATCGTCGCCCTCCTCGGCTCCAACGGCGCCGGCAAGACCACGGTGGTGCGGATCCTGTCGACGCTGCTGCGCGGTGACGGCGGCTCGGCGGAGGTGAACGGCTTCGACGTGGCGAGCCAGGGGGCGCGGGTGCGCGAGTCCATCAGCCTCACAGGGCAGTTCGCTGCGGTCGACGAGATCCTCACCGGCAGGGAGAACCTCCTGCTGGTCGCGCGGTTGCGGCACCAGCTCGACCCCGGTGCGGTCGCCGACCGGCTGCTCGCGCGGTTCTCTCTCACCGAGGCCGGTGGCCGCAGGGTGGGCACCTACTCGGGCGGCATGCGCCGCCGGCTCGACATCGCGATGAGCCTGATCGGCGACCCGCCGGTGGTGTTCCTCGACGAGCCCACGACCGGGCTCGACCCGCAGGCGAGGATCGAGGTCTGGCAGGCGGTCAGGGAGCTGGCGCGGCAGGGCACCACGGTGCTGCTGACGACCCAGTACCTCGACGAGGCCGAGCAGCTCGCCGACCGGATCGCGATCCTGCACCGGGGCCGGATCATCGTGGACGGCACGCTGGCCGAGCTGAAGCAGCTGCTGCCGCCGGCGACCGTCGAGTACGTGGAGAAGCAGCCGACCCTCGAGGAGATCTTCCTCGCGCTCGTCGGCGAGGACAGGGCGGGCGACGAGAAGCGCTCCGCCGCAACGACACAGAGGGAGGATCGGCCATGACCAGCCACGCCGTGCCCGACACGACAGCCCTGCTCGGCAGGTCGCTGCGCCACGTCCTGCGCAGCCCCGACACGATCGTGACCACGACGGTCATGCCGATCGCGTTCCTGCTGCTGTTCGTCTACGTCTTCGGCGGGGCGATCGACACCGGGTCGCAGCCCTATGTGACCTACCTCCTGCCGGGCATCCTTCTCATCACCGTGGCGTCGGGCATCGCGTACACGGCCTTCCGGCTGTTCCTCGACCTGCAGGGCGGCATCTTCGAGCGGTTCCAGTCAATGCCGATCGCCCGCTCGTCGGTGCTCTGGGCGCACGTGCTCACCTCGCTGGTGGCCAACGCGGTCTCGCTGGTCGTGGTCGTCCTGGTCGCGCTTGTGATGGGGTTCCGGTCGGGAGCCGGCCCGCTGGCCTGGCTCGCCGTCGCCGGCATCCTCGCGCTGTTCACGCTCGCGCTCACCTGGCTGGCCGTCATCCCGGGCCTGACCGCCAAGACGGCCGACGGGGCGAGCGGGTTCTCCTACCCGCTGATCCTCCTGCCCTTCATCAGCTCGGCGTTCGTCCCCACCGAGACGATGCCGGGCCCGGTGCGGGCCTTCGCCGAGCACCAGCCGGTCACCTCGATCGTCGACGCCATCCGCAGCCTGCTCACCGGGCAGCCGGTCGGCAGCGACATCTGGGTCGCCCTCGGGTGGTGCGTCGCGATCCTCGTCGTGGCCTACGTGCTCGCGATGGTGACCTACCGCCGCCGGATCTCCTAGGGTCGGGCTGGTCGGGGCCGAGCCACCTGGAGGCGCGATGGAGCACGCACGGCTGGACAGGGCCTGACGCGCAAGGCGGTGCTCGAGCAGGTCGACGCCTCGCTGCGCAGGCTGGGCACCGACCACATCGACCTGTACATCGTCCACCGCTTCGACCGCGACGTCGAGGTGGAGGAGACGATGGAGGCGCTGCACGACGTCGTCCGGGCGGGCAAGGTGCGCTACCTGGGCGCCTCGTCGATGTGGGCCTGGCAGCTCGCCAAGCTGCAGCACGCCGCGGCGCCGCACGGGTGGACGCCGTTCGTCGCCATGCAGGACCAGTACAACCTGCTCAAGCGCGAGGAGGAGCGGGAGATGCTGCCCATGTGCCTCGACACCGGCGTGGGGGCGGTGCCGTACTCGCCGCTCGGCAAGGGACGGCTCACCGGGCCGTGGGGGCAGCAGACGGCGCGGTCCGAGCGCGACGCCGTGGCGAGGAGCTTCGACTCCGACGTCGACGAGCCTGTGGTCGACGCCGTGCAGCAGGTGGCCGAGCAGCGGGGCGTGCCGATGGCCCACGTCGCGCTGGCGTGGGTGCTGAGCAAGCCGGTGGTGGCCTCGGCGGTCGTCAGCGCGACCAAGCCGGCTCACCTGGCCGACGCGGCTGCTGCGCTCGCGCTCAGCCTCAGCGACGAGGAGGTGCGGCTGCTGCAGGCGCCGTACGCCACCCAGGAGGCCTGCTGGTGGTGACGGTCTGGCGCCGGCGCGTGCCCGACGCTACGGGGTGAAGTCGTCCTCGTCGTCGCTGCGCCAGTCGACGGCAAGCAGGGTGGCGTCGTCCTGGAGCACGTACTGCTGGTGCGCGAGCAGCGCACGCACGACGCGACGCATCGTCTCGGGTGCAGGAAGGTGCGGGTCGTCGGTGCGGGTGAGCAGGTCGACCAGCCGGTCGGTCCCGAACACGTTGCCGTCCCGGTCGCAGGCGTCGGTGACGCCGTCGGTGTACAGCACCAGGCGGTCCTGGCGCTGCAGCCGCTCGGTGCCGACCGCGTACGGCTCCGCGCCGGGGGCCGCGCCCATCCCGAACGGCAGCGCCGGCTGGACCTGGAGCGTGCGGGCGAGCCGGCCGTCGCGCAGGACGAGGGGGTGGGGGACCCCGGCGTTGACCCACGAGAGCCGACCGGTCGAGGTGTCGAGTTCGGCGAGCAGGGCGCCGCAGTAGCGCTCCTCCACCGAGAACGCGCGCACCGCGTCGTCGATCGCCCGGGCCGTCTCGGGCAGGGTGCGTCCGGCCCGACGGGAGTTGCGGTAGGCGGCGACGGCCAGCGTCGACAGGTGCACGCTGCGCAGGCCGTGGCCCATGCCGTCGAACACCGCGAACCGCGCCCAGCCCGCGTCGACGGTGTAGTCGACGGCGTCGCCGGCGACCGAGTACGCGGGCTCGAGGGCGGCCGCGATCGTCACCTGGTGGCAGGCGAACGTGAGGGGCGGCAGCTGCGACCACTGCAGCTCGGCGGCCAGGTCCATCGGCTCGAGCCGGCGCGTGCGGACGATGGTGTCCCCGTAGGCGGACTTGGTCACGACGAGCTCGGCCGCGATCGCCGCCAGCCGGCGCAGCCGTCGGCCGAGGGCGCCGGACCGCACCTCGTCGGCCGTCGCCCCCGGCGGTACGACGACTCCCAGGACGCCGAGGCGCTCGGTGCCGTCGAGGAGGGGGAGCCAGACGCGGAGCCCGGGCGAGGACGGGCCGGACTGCTGCGTGAGCACCTTGAGGTGCTGGTAGGAGCGACCCGCGACGGTCGTGTCGACATCGAGGGAGGTGGGCCGGGTCGCGGCCACCGAGGTGCTGGTACCTACCAGCGGCACCAGCACCTGCTGCTGGAGGTCCGCGAGGTACGCGGTCGCGGAGGTCGCGCCCACCGCGGCGGCATGACGGGTGAGCAGCTCCGGCAGCGCATGGGCGGGCGAGAGGTGCGCGGCCTCCAGCAGGTCGTCGACGGCTGCCTCGTAGCGGTTCACGCCGGGAGGCAGCTCCGGCGCCGGTGACGGGGCAGTCGGGGCGAGCAGGTCCCAGGCCTCGGCGCGCGCCTCCGCGATCAGCTGGTCGAGCCGGTCGCGGCTGATGGGGGTGCCGTCGGCGAGGCGCACCTCGCGGGCGCTCGCGCCCCGTCCCGGGCGGGCGGCCCCGCGGGTCGGTGAGCCGGAGTCCTCGTCCACGGTCGAGCCTCTCGTTCGGCGCAGGACCCGCATCCTACGCACCCCGGCACCGGGTCGAGGCCCGCCGCGAGACCCGTGCCCGGGGACGCCCGACGTCAGCTCGTCCAGGTGGAGACCCGCTGCTGCAGCAACGGGGCGCCCGGGCCCTCCAGCTCCTCCGTCGCTCCTCGACGCCCTGCGACGGCCATCAGCAGCGCCTCGCCGGGCCCCGCGACCTCGGGACCGGCGCCGTGGCTCCAGCCGACGTCGGTCGCGACGAGCCGCAGCCCGCGCGCGAGCCGCCGCGCCGGGATCGCCGGCGCGGTGAGCGCCAGCCCGAGCGCCGCCCGCAGCCGCTCGGCGGGGACCGTGCGCGGCAGACCCAGCGCCCGCCTCACGTCCTGGTGGTGCACCAGCCCGTCGAGGAAGCCGATCCGGCCGTCGTGCACCGCCGTCAGCCCCCGCGGCGCGGGCCGCTCGGTGTACCGGGCGACGAGGTCGGCGGGCGCCAGGGCCGCCACCCGGTCCAGCGCGATCGCGTTGGCGCGGTCCAGGTCGCCGCGGGCGCGGGCGAGCAGCGCGAGCACCCCGGGCCAGGACAGGTCGTCGTAGCTGATGACGTGCGCCGCGACGTCGCGCACGGTCCAGCGCTCGCACGGCGTCGTCGTGGCCCACTCGTCCGGGCCGAGGCCGTCGAGCAGCAGGCCCAGCTCGGTGCGCTCGGCCAGCGCCAGCGCGTGCAGGTCGTGACCGCCTCGGCGAGGGCTCACGCCATCACCCCGCTCACGACCGCCGCGTACCGGTCGAGGTACAGGGTCCAGCCGGCATCGTCGTCGACGCCGTCCTGCACCGACTCCCATCCGGGCCCGTGCCGGTCGAGGTGGCGATGGGTCAGCTCGACACGGGTCGAGCCGGATCCGGCGGCCGTGAACCGGATCTCGACCTCGCTGGCGCGGTCCGGGTCGGTCTCGAGCTGCCAGGTCGGGCCGATGTCCCACGCGAGCAGCAACCGGTGCGGCGGCTCGAAGGCGATGACCCGGGCCCACCGGCAACGGCTGCCGTCGGCGGCACGGTCGTAGACCTCGCCGCCGACCCGCGGCTCGAGGACGGTCTCGACCACCGGCGTGGCCAGCAGGTTGTGCTCGGGGGGCTTGATCTCGCCGAAGCGCTCGACGAACAGCGCGAACGCACGCTCGAGGGGCGCGCGCACCACCAGGGTGCGGTCGACGGTCGGGGTGGTCGGTCTGCTCACGGCTCCTCCTGCGGGATCCTCGGGCTGTCGTCGTCGACCACCTGCTCGAAGGCCGACAACGCCCGGCGCCAGTAGGTGTCGAGCTGGTCGCGCAGCGCCGCCACCGCCGCTGGCTCCAGCCGGTAGACCCGGCGCGCCCCTACCGCGCGCCCGGACACCAGGCCGGCCGAGGTCAGCACCTTGAGGTGCTGGGACACCGCAGGCCGGCTGACCGGCAGGCTGTCGGCGATCTGCTGGACCGACAGCTGTCCGCCCGCCAGGCGGTCGACGATGGCCTGCCGGGTCGGGTCGCCGAGCGCGGCGAGCGCGGCCGGCATGTCGTAAGCAGCCACTTACCGAAGGTACCGGCTCGCCGAGCCCACGTCCAGGACGCGCGTGCTGCCGCGACGAGGTGCCCGGCTGCGGTGGCGCCGCACCGCCCCGCGGGAGAAGGTGTGCTCGACCGGGCCGCCCCTGCGGACCGGCGGACCGGCGGCGCCCTCAGGTGCGCAGCGGCACGACCTGAGGAGCAACGCGTGAGCGACGACGTCCGGGCGCCCTCACGGCGCCCGAGGGTGTGCTCGGTGCCGGCGGGCCACGCCTACGTGCGGCACCTCGACGACCCCACGACCCCGCTCGTGCTGCGCCTGCCCGACCCCGCGTTGCCCGGCGCGCCGCCCGGCCGCTGGTGGCCGCACGTCTCGCTCGAGCCCGCGTGGGTGCGCGAGCACGCGGACGCGTTCGACGTGCTGCACGTCCACTTCGGCTTCGAGCACCGCTCGCCCGAGCAGCTGGCCGCGCTGGTGGAGGCGCTGGCCGAGGTGCACCGGCCGCTGGTCCTGACCGTGCACGACCTCGACAACCCGCACCTGCTCGACCAGGACGCCCACGCGGCCCGGCTGCAGGTGCTCGTGCAGGGTGCCCACGAGGTGCTCACCCTCACGCCGGGGGCGGCCCGCGAGGTGCGACGGCGCTGGGGCCGTGCCGCGGTCGTCGTGCCGCACCCGCACGTCGCGCCGCTCGACGCGCTGGACGACCCACGACCGCCGCGGACGGGCTCGCCACGGATCGGGCTGCACCTCAAGGACGTCCGCGCGAACGTCGACCTGCGTGTCCTGGACCCGTTGTGCGACAGCGTGTCCCGGGTTCGGGGCGCGCGCCTGCAGGTCTCGGTGCACCGCTCCGGGCTGCACCGGCTGCCTCCGCCGGTGCTCGACCGGCTCGAGGCGTCCGACGTCGTCGACCTGCTGGTGCACGAGCCGTGGGACGACGACCAGCTGCTCGACGCGCTGCGCCGGCTCGACGCGCTGGTGCTGCCGTACGCCCACGGCACCCACTCCGGGATGGTCGAGCTGTGCCACGACCTCGGCACCGCCGTCGTCGCGTCCGACGCGGGCCTGTGGCACGAGCAGCAACGGGTCTCGACCTACGCGACCGGTTCCCTCGGCCCCGACCCGGCCTCGCTCGCGGCGGCTCTCGAGGACGCCCTGGGGCGGGAGGTCGCGCCCGCCCGCAGGCACGACCGCCTGCAGCAGCGCCGCCACCTGGCACGCGTCCACCGCGACGTGTACGACGCAGCCGCGGCGGCGGCCGCGGAGGTCGCCGCGTGATCGGCTGGTACGCACACCACCACGGCCGCGGCCACGTGCACCGCGTCCGCTCGGTCGCGCAGCACCTCGCGCAGCCGCCCACGGTGCTGTCGTCGGTGCCGAGACCCGAGTGGTGGCAGGGCGTCTGGGAGGAGCTGCCGCCCGACACCGACCCAGGCCCCCACTCCGCCGACGTGGTCGACCCGACGGCCGGCGGCACGCTGCACTGGGCGCCGGTCGGCTCGGCCGGGCTGCTGCGGCGTGGCGCCGACGTCGTGCACTGGGTCGAGCGGCACCGCCCGTCGCTGGTGGTCGTCGACGTCTCGGTCGAGGTCACCCTGCTGGTGCGCCTGCTCGGCGTCCCGGTGGTGGTCGTCGCGATGCAGGGCGACCGGCACGACCGGGCCCACCGCACCGCGTACGACGCGGCCACCGCCCTCGTCGCGCCCTGGCCGGTCGATGCCCCGCTCACCGGGATGGAGCGCTGGTCGGACAAGCTCGTGCACACCGGCGCCTTCTCGCGCTTCGACGGCCGGCCCGCGCACCGGTCCGACGGTGCCGACGGTGCCGGCGAGGACGGCCCGACGGTGCTGCTGCTGTGGGGCTACGGGGGTGCCGCACCGGACGAGGAGCGGCTCGAGGCGGCCCAGAAGGCGACGCCCGGCTGGCGCTGGGTCGTGCGCGCCGGTGGGGCGCAGCCCTCCGACGTCTGGGACGACCTGGTGGCGGCCGACGTCGTCGTGGTGCACGGCGGGCAGAACGCCGTCGCGGAGGTGGCGGCCGCGCGCCGCCCGGCCGTGGTGGTCTCGCAGCCCCGGCCGCACGAGGAGCAGCTGCACCGGGTGCGCACGCTGGCCGAGGCCGGGGTGTGCGTCGGGCTCGAGGAGTGGCCGCGCGACGACCTGTGGCCGGCCCTGCTCGAGCGCGCGCTCGACGTCGGTGGTGACGGGTGGCGCTGGTGGAGCCCGGGTGACGGCGCCCAGCGCGCGGCCCGGGCGGTCGAGCAGGCCGCACGGGACGCCGGAGCCGGCCGGGACCGAGCGGGCCACGACCGGGGAGCGGCGTGACCGACGACCTGCGCACCGCCGTGCTCACCGTCGTCGCAGGTCGCCACGAGCACCTGCGCCGCCAGCTCGCCGGGCTCCGGGCCGGCACGGTCGCACCGGACCTGCTCGTCGTCGTCGCGATGGGCGACGCGGACGTCGCCGACGTGGTGCGCGCGGCCGATCTGCCCTGGCCCTGGCGGGTGGTCGACGTCGACGTGCCCTCCGGCGGGCTGCCGCTCGCGGCGGCACGCAACCGCGCCGTCGCCGAGGCGCGCGAGGAAGCCGACGTCCTGGTGCTGCTCGACGTCGACTGCATCCCGGACCGCCGCCTGGTCGAGCGCTACCGCGACGTGGCGGCGCAGGTCCCCGGCCCGTCGCCCGCGCTGCTGTGCGGGGTCGTGCGCTACCTGCCGGCCCTGGCGACGGGGGAGGACTACGACCTCGACCGGCTCGACGCGTCGGCCAGGCCGCACCCGGCACGCCCGGCGGTCGGTCCCGGCGAGCTGGTGCGCGCCGACGACCTGCTGCTCTTCTGGTCGCTCTCGTTCGCGGTCCGCACCGAGGACCTCACCGGTGCAGTCGGTTTCGACGAGGCTTTCGTCGGGTACGGCGGTGAGGACACCGACCTCGCGATGCAGGTGCAGGCCGCCGGCGGGTCGATGTGGTGGGTCGGCGGGGCCGAGGCGTACCACCAGCACCACGACTCGGAGGTCCCGCCGGTGCGGCACGCCGAGGCGATCGCCCGCAACGCCGAGGTGTTCCGTGGGAAGTGGGGCTGGTACCCCATGCAGGGGTGGCTGGACGCGCTCCGCGACGAGGGCGTCCTGGTGCACGGGCCGGACGGCTGGCGCCCCGCTCAGGCCTCCGCCGACAGCGCCAGGTCGTCGTCCGCGGGCACGAGCGCCGCGGTGCCGAGCAGCTCGCGGTAGAGCGACTCGTATGCCCGCAGGGCCGCGCGGAACGACAGCTCGCGCGCCGCGGTGCGGCGCACCAGCGTGCGGTCGAGGGCCGCGGCCTGCGGCAGGGCTCGCGCCATCGCGTCGACGTCGTCGGGGGCCACGAGGACCCCGGTGATGGGCGTGACGACCTCGGGCAGCCCACCGCGAGAGAACGCCACGACCGGTGTGCCGCAGGCCATCGCCTCGGCCGCGACCAGGCCGAAGGGCTCCTCCCAGACCGGGGTCACGAGTGCGACCGAGCGCGCCCCGACCACCTGCGCCAGGGTCGCCTGGTCCAGGTGCCCGAGGTACTCGGCACCGTCGCCGAGCAGCGGCCGCACCGTCTCCCGCACGTACCGGGGGTCACCCACGGGGCCGGCGAGGTCGATGCCGATGCCGGCCCGCCTCGCGGCGCGCAGCGCGAGGTGCGGCGCCTTCTCGGGCACCAGGCGGCCCGACCACACCGCGCGGTCCCCACCCGGCCCCGCCGGCCAGCGCGAGAGGTCGACGCCGTTGCGGACCACGCGGACCTGGCCCCGCAGGCGGGTCCACTGCTGCGCCGTGGCGTCGCTCACGGCGGTCCACGCCGCGACGCCCGAACCGCCCAGCGCCACAGCGGATTCCAGCCACGGGGTCGGTGGTGTGTGCAGCGTGGTGACGACCGGGACGGGCAGCGACGCCGACATCGCGACGGGCAGGTGGTGCAGCGAGTGGTTGTGCACCACGTCGAAGTCGCCGGAAAGCTCGCGGCCCAGCGCCAGCATGAGGCGCAGGTGCTGGTGGTGGTCGCCGAGGAACTGCTCGGCCGGCATCGAGCGGTCGTCGCGAGCCGCCTCGCTGGGGTTCCAGTCCCCGCTGTCGAGGGGGAAGCCCGGGTGCGCCCCGGGGGTCCCGCGTCCGGCGAAGAGGGTCACCTCGTGCCCGTGGTCGCGCAGCCCGACCACGAGCGCGTGCACGAAGGCCTCGAGGCCGCCGGCGAACGGCTCCGCGACGGGGTGGCGCGACGGCCCGATGACGGCGATGCGGAGGCGGCGCGACCGGCGCCGGCGGCTGCGGTCCCGGTCGCTGCGCACCTGGCGGGCAGTGGGCAGCAGCATCCCCGGGACCTCCTCCGTGGCAGTCGACGTGGCACCGGCCCCGGGTCGACCGGGGGGCGAACGGTTCTCGGCGAATGGAACCACGGAACGGCCGTCAGGGCGCGCCGGAGCGCACCGGCCGGACGCTGCGGGTGCGGGCGCTGCGCGGGCGGGTTACGTTCACCCCGCCCCGCTGCACCTGCCACGACCGCTCCCACGGTCGGCGCCCCAGCGCACGGAGAGGTGTCCAGTGACCGCTCTGCCCACTTCTCGCGAGCCCACACCTCGCGAGCTGCACTACGGCGGCTTCTACCGCCTGCCCGGCTCCGCCGTGCCCGACGACCGGCCGCTGCTGCTCGTGCACGGCAACTGCCAGGCCGAGGCGCTGCGCGTCCTCCTCGAGGCCGCGCCGGGCGGCACGTTCGCCACGCTGCGCGTGCCGCCGGTGCACGAGCTCGTCGCTGCCGACGTCGACCACCTGCACCACCACCTCGACAGGGCGTCGGCCGTCGTGGTCCAGCCCGTCCGCGACGACTACCACGACCTGCCCGTCGGGACCCGTCAGGTGCTGGAGCGGTGCCGCACCGCCGCGCGCGTGGTGGTGCCGGTCGTCAGGCACCAGCTGCTGCACCCGTTCCAGGCGATCGTCCGCTCGCCGGACGGCGACCCGCCCGTCGTGCCGTACCACGACCTGCGCACCCTAATCCGGGCCGCGGGGCTCCCGGCGCCCACCCCGTCGGCAGCCGGTCTGCGCGCCGTCGGGCAGGACGCCCTGGACGAGCTGCGGCGCCGTCAGCAGCGGCACGGCACGCTCGCCGTCGACGACCTCCTCGTCGCTGCCGGGGCCGCCGCCGCGCACACCGTCAACCACCCGGGCAACGAGGTGCTGGTGGCGCTGGCGCGGCGGGTGCAGCAGACCCTGGGCGCGGACCCCACGGCGACGGACCCGGGCCGGACCCTGCTCGGCGCCGTACGAGCACCGGTCCCGCCGGAGGTGCTGGCGGCCAACGGGTTCGACGCCGGCGACGGCCGCGACGACTGGCTCGTCGACGGCACGCCGGTGCCCGCGGCCGAGGTCGAGCAGGCGCACGCGGACTGGTACCGGGAGCACCCCGCCGCGGTGGGCGCGGGTCTGGCCCGGTACGGGCCGACGCTCGAGCGGCTGGCGTCATGAGCGCCCTGACGCACCTGGTCGTCGGCCCGGACGAGCACGGCGTCACGCGGTACGCGCTGCGGTGCGCCGAGGCCGACGGCGGGCCGGTCGTCCGGGTGCCGCAGCCGCTGCGGCTGCCCGCCCTGCCCGCGCTGCTGCGACGGCTCGCGGCGCGCGACGGCGGCGCCGTGCACCTGCACCTCACCGACCACCTGCTGGGCCGCGACCCGGCCGAGGCGGCCGAGGTGGTGCACCGGATCTCGCGGCGGCACCGGCTGACCGTGACCCTGCACGACCTCCCGCAGGCCTCGGACGGTCGCCACCACGGCGCCCGGGCAGGGTGCTACGCGCGGGTCGTGGCCTCGGTCCGCGGGGCGATCGTCAGCAGCCACCACGAGCTGGAGCTGCTGCGCGAGGCGCTGCACCGGGCGGGGGGCGTCCTGCCCGAGCACCGGGTCGCGGTCGTGCCGCACCTGGTCGACCCGCCGGCCGCACCGCCGCTGCGCCCCGCGCCGCAGTGGCCGCCCGACGTCGCCGTGCTCGGCTTCGTCTACCCGGGCAAAGGGCACCTCGAGGCGCTGCGGTCGCTGCACGGGCTGCCGTCGGAGGTGGGGCTGGTCGCGCTCGGCCGTGCCTCGAGCGGCCACCAGGACCTCGTGGACGACCTCGCGGCCCTCGCCGCCGCCGACGGCCGGCGGTTCGCGTGCACCGGGTGGGTCGCCGACGACCAGCTGCACCGCCGGCTCCAGCAGGTGGCCGTCCCGGTCGTCGCCCACGCGCACGTGTCCGCCTCGGGGTCGCTGGCGACCTGGCTGTCCGCGGGCCGCCGACCAGTCGCCCTGCGCAACAGGTACGTGGAGGAGGTCGAGGCGTCCAGCCCCGGCAGCCTCGCCGTGGTCGACGACCTGCGCGCCGGTGTGGCCGCCGCCCTGGCCGATCCGGCGAGCACCTGGCTGCCGGCCGGCACCGCGGTGGGGCCGGACGCCTCGGCCGTCGCCGCGGCGGTGGCGCGCCTGGTCGGACGGTGGGCGGCGTGAGGCCCCTGGTGTCGGTGGTCGTGGTGACCTACGACGACCAGCCGGGCCTGGACCGGGTGCTGGGCGCGCTGGAGCTGCAGGACCTGGGCACCGACCGGTTCGAGGTGGTGGTCGCCGACGACGGGTCGCCGCACGAGCCGGTGCTCGCCGCGCGCCCGTACCCGGTGCGCCTGGTCCGCCAGCCCGACGACGGCTTCCGGGCGTCTGCCGCCCGCAACCTCGGGGCGCGCGGCACGACCGGGGACCTGCTGTGCTTCCTCGACGGCGACATGGTCCCCGAACCGGGGTACCTGTCCGCGCTCGTCGGGGCCGCCGGCGAGGTGGGCGCCCGGGCGCTGCTGACCGGTCGCCGGCGGCACGCCGACCTCGCGGGCTGGGACGCCGGCGGTGTCGCGTCCTGGCTCACCGGTGCAGGCCCCGCGCCGGCGGAGCTGCCCGAGCCGGCGTGGCTCACCGAGGCCTACGAGCGCACCGACGACCTGCGCCTGGCTGACGACGAGTCCTACCGGTACGTGGTGGGCGCGGTGACCGCCCTCACGAGGGAGCTGTGGGAGGCCGTCGGCGGGTTCGACGAGTCGTTCACCGGCTACGGCGGCGAGGACTGGGAGATCGCGCACCGGTGCTGGCTCGCCGGTGCCGGGCTGCGGCACGTCCGCACCGCCGTCGCCTGGCACGACGGGCCCGACCTCGCGGGCCGGTCCGAGCGTCTCGAGGAGGTGCTGACCCGCCAGGCGCTCGTGCTGGCCGGGCGGCTGCCTTCGCCGGCCTTGCGGCCGCCAGGCCCGGTCTTCGCCCGGCCCCGCTGCGTGGTCGAGGTCGACGACCGCGGCTGGGACCCCGCCACGACGCTGCTCGTGGTGTCCTCCCTGCTCCGCGGCGGGCCGGACGCCGGCGTGTGGCTCGCCGAGGGTGCGGGGCCGCCCGGCGGCGACCCGCTGGCGGACGACCCGCGGGTGCGGCGAGGACCCGCGCCCGACGAGGTCGCGGGCCGCGCGACCTGGAGGGTGCGCGTCCACGCGCCCGTCGAGCTCGAGGTCGACCTGGACGAGGCGCTGCGCCGGGCGCCGGGACGCGCCGACGGCATCACGCTCCAGCGCACGCGCGACCTGGCGCTCGGGACGCCCAGCGGGCGGGTGCTCGCCGGGCTGACGAGCCCGGTCGCGACGCGCGAGCTCGGTGGTCTCCTCCGCGCCCGGCACGAGGCAGCAGGACGCCTCGCCTCGCGCTGACGCGAGGAACGGCCCTGGTCAGAAGCTTCCGGCGTTGAGCGCCCGCTGCAGCGCCGTGGTGGTCTGCGGTCCCCACTCGCCGTCCGGCGTCACGCCCACGCGCAGCTGCAGCGCCTTGACCGTCTGCGGGCCGAGCTCGCCGTCGGGGGTGCTGCCGACCCGTCGCTGCAGCGCCGTGTACGTCACCGGGCCCGGCTCGCCGTCCGCCGGGACGCCGAGGGCGCGCTGCACGGCCTTCCAGGTGTTCGGACCCATCTCGCCGTCGACGTCCAGCGCCCCCGGTGCCGGTGCGGCCGCCGCCGCCCGGGCGGAGGACGCGTAGGCCGGGTAGCCGTAACCCGCGACGTGCGCGCGGCGCACCTGCCGCATCACCCGGCCACCCGTGCGGCCGCCGGCCGAGTCGGTGTTGCCCTCGATGGTGACGACGGCGCCGTCGGCGCGCACCGACTCGACGATGCCGACGTGGGCGATGCGGTTCATCGACGGCCACTTGAAGTAGACGATCGCACCGAGCCGGGGCTTGGCTCCCCACTGGTCGCGCTCCTTGAACCAGGCCGCCCCCGAGGGCGTGAAGGCGTGCTTCGGGATGATCGCCGCGGCCCCGGCGCGGTCGGCGCACCACGACACGAACATGGCGCACCAGGGCTGCCCGTCCATCGGGTACCACTTGCCGTAAGGCGAGCGGTTCGACCCCGGCGGCGCCTCGACGAACCCGAGTTGGCTGCGGGCCACGTTGATCACGGCCTCCGCAGAAACGCCTGCGCCCCCAGCGATGTCAGGCCCGCCGCCGTCGGGCACCCACTCCTCGAACGGGTCCTGCGCGTCGCGCTCGTCCCACCCGAGGGCGTCCTGGTCGACGTCCTGCACGCCGTCCTCGGGCCGCACCGCGTTGTCCGTCCGCTCCGGCAGCGTGTCGGTCGCAGCGCTCGTGGTCAGGTCCATCGTGGCCTCCTTCGAGGGGCTCCGGATCGACCCAGGGTGCTCCGGCATGGCACGGGGCCACAAGAGCGAGCGAGCGGAAGATGCTGCGCCACACGGAGATTCGTCCGGCTTGGTCCCGAGATGCGCCGTCGGCGTGCACCGACGTGCATTGACACCCACCGGGGGCGGGAGGAACCTCGGAAATCCTCCACCCGACGCCACGGAGGCACCGTGACCGCATCGCTTCCCGCCGGACCGTACCGCAGCCTCGACGTCGACGGCAGCCAGGCCGACTGGTACATGGTGCCTTTCGACAAGTCGGGCCGCTGCCAGGGTCCTCGTACCCGCGACGAGCTCGTCCGCGCCTCCGGCTCGGGCGAGGTCACGGACGTCTTCCTGTTCTCGCACGGCTGGAACAACGACTGGGCCACGGCGACCACCAAGTACGAGCAGTTCCTCACCGGGTTCGGCCGGATGCGGCGCGACCACGGGCTGGAGGTCGGGCGCGAGTTCCGTCCGCTGCTCGCCGGCGTGTTCTGGCCGAGCACGGCGCTGGTCGGCCCGGGCGAGCAGGCACCCACGATCGCCGCCGACCCCTCGAGCAGGTTCGACACCGAGGTCGCGCAGGAGCGCGCCGACGTGGCCGAGGTGGCCGCGCTGCTGCCGGAGGGCAGCGCGGAGCGGTTCTACGACCTGGTGCAGCAGGACTCGCTGGGTACCGGCGACGCCGAGGAGCTCGCCGCGATGGTCCTGCCCGTCCTCGGCTCGACCGACGACGACACCGGTGGGCTGCCGGGGGACGACGACGCCGGGGCCGCCGAGCTGGCCGCGCTGTGGCGCCGGTTGCCCGACCTCGGCGGCGGTGGAGGGACGCAGGACCCCGGCGACGCCCGCGCCGAGCTGGAGGACTTCGGGCGCGCCCCCACCGGCGACCGGCTGGACGCGGCCGGCCTGCTCGGCCGGATCCGGCCGCGGGACGTGCTGCGCTCGTTCACGATGTGGCTGATGAAGGACCGCGCCGGTGTGGTCGGCTCGGGCGGCGTCGCCGACCTGCTCCTCGCCCTGCTCGACGACGCGGACGGCCCGCGGGTGCACCTGGTGGGGCACTCGTTCGGCGCCAAGGTCTGCCTGTCCGCGCTCTGCCACCCCGACCGCCTCCCGCGCCCGGTGTCGTCGGTGCTGCTGCTCCAGCCGGCCGTCTCCCACCTCTGCTTCGCCGACCGCGTCCCCGGGACGGACCGGCCGGGTGGCTACGCCGCGGCGCCCTCGCGCAGCGTCCAGCCGGTCCTGTCGACCTTCAGCAGCCACGACGTGCCCCTGACCCGGCTGTTCCACCTCGCCGCCCGCCGTCGCGACGACCTCGCCGAGGTGCGGATCGCCGGGGACGAGCCGGACCGGTACGCCGCGCTCGGTGGCGTCGGCCCGCGGCACGCGCCGAGGTGCCGCACCGAGCGGGTCAAGGACGTCGGCGACGGGTACGACCTCGGCGCGGACGCGAAGGCGTCGGTGTACGGCGTGGACGCGAGCCGGACCGTGCTGGGGCACAGCGACATCAGCAACGCCTCGACCCACTGGGCGCTGTTCGACCTGGTGCGCTCGTCGTGATCGCGCAGCAGGTGCTGCGGGTCGGCCTCGACACCGCCGCCGACGTGCGGGTGCGCCTGGAGCTGCTGACCGACGTGGGGGAGGGGTGGGGCACCGCGTGGTCGGCGGACGTCCCCGCCGAGGACCTCGGGGTGCCGACGTCGATGAAGGGCGAGCCGGTCGACGACGCGCGCTTCCGGCTGCCCGAGGCGGTGACCTCCGGGCTGGCGGGCCACGTGTCCCGCGCCGTCCGCGTCACCTGGCTGCAGCTCGCCGAGCCGTTCGGGTACCTCGGGATGGTGCCGTGGGAGGCGCTGCTCGACCCCGTCGTGAGGGGACCGGTGGTGCGCCTCGCCACCATCGACGTCGCGGCGCGGGTGCCGAGCGCGGACCTGCAGGTGGCGCTGCTCGCCGTCCCGCCGGACCCGCACCGCCGCACCGCCGCACACGAGTACCTGCACGGGGTCGGCCTGGAGGCGGCGTCGCGGCTGCCGCGGTGGGCGCGCGGGCGCGCGGCCGCCACCCGGCGCGGGTCGGCGGGGCCGCTGCCGGCGGGGGAGGACCGGCTCACCGCCCAGGGCGTGGAGCTGCTGGTCGAGGCGATCCTGGACGGCTCGCCGCGGCGCACCACCGTGCACGTGGTCACCACGCCGTGGCTCTGCGACGAGCTGCACGTGCGGTGGCAGGGGCGCACCTGGCCCGTGCACCTGCACCACCCCTGGCCGTCGGCGGCAGGCTCGCCGATCAGGGCGGGCCGCGGCCGGGCGGACCGCGCCGTACCGGTCACCCAGACCGCGACCGACTGGTTCAGCCAGGTGACGGCGGCGATGGGCGGCGAGCAGGCCGACGTGGTCCACCTCGTCTGCGGGGCGTCGATCTCCGGTGCGCGGGTGCGCCTCGTCACCGCCGACGTCCCGGACGACTCCGGACCGGGCGGCTCGCGGTTCGTCTCCCTGTCGAATCTGCGGCAGTTCCTCGACGCCGTCGGCGCGTGGTCGGTGCACCTCACCGCGGCGCCCGGCGACCGCGCCGTCCCGGCGCTGCGGCTCGCGGCCTCGCGCCTGGTCGAGGAGCGGCCCGGGCCGGTCGTCCTCACCGACCTCGCCACCGACCGCGACGCGGCCGACGTCCGCGCGGCGTACCGCTTCCTGGCCCGCGCGGAGGCGACCGTGCCACCGTGCCTGCCGCACGCGCTGCTGGGCTGCGAGCCGCAGCGCGTGCGAGGAGGTGAGGCGGTCGTCGGCGGACCGCACACCTCCGTGACCGCCGCCGCCCGCGCTGCCGGCTCGATCGACGCGATCATCCACGCCGAGGAGACGCCGGCGTGGGTCGCGGCCGCCCAGCGGTTCATCGAGCACCGTCAGCTCGAGCTGGCTCGGCTGCGCCGCGACGCCCCGGTCGGGTCCGCGACGCCCGAGGGCCGGCAGAACGCCGAAGGTATCGAGGAGGCCATCGCTGCCCTCATGGAGGTGGTGGACACCTGGGCCGCCGAGAACCGGAGGTCGCCGTGAGCGAGAACGAGCGCACCGTCGTGCTGCTGGAGGAGTCCGAGCGCGGCGGGTTGCGGATCAAGCTGCTCGGGTCGCCACGAGGCAAGTCGGGACCGAGCAAGGCGGTGCGGCTCAAGGGCCTGCCCCAGCAGCTCGACACCGCGGAGGCGCTGGAGCAGTACGGCGACAAGCTCTTCGGCCTGCTGCGCAAGCAGCCGCAGCTGCGCGAGGCGCTGGAGGACGCGCTGCGGGCCGCCGACGACGACGTCCGGCCGCTGTGCTTCACGGTGCAGGGCGCCGACGGTGACGACCTGTCGCTGTGCTGGGAGCTGCTCTGGGAGAAGCAGCAGCAGTTCCTGGCGCTGAACCGGAGGTGGCCGATCGGCCGCATCGTCGACAACAACAACATGCAGCCGTCGCGGGTGTACCGGCCGCCGTTGCGCATCCTCGCGGTGATGTCGGCGCTCGGCGAGGAGGCGCGTCCGGAGTGGCTGGGGCTCCAGGCGGCCGTGCTGCACGCCCGCGGGCTGGGGCTGCCGGTGCACGTCACCGCGGTCGTCGGCGAGCAGGCGCTGCTCGACGAGCTCCGGGCGACCGCGGCGGCCGACCCGGGCTGGCTGACGGTGCACGCGCTGACGAGCAGGGCCGCGCTGGAGGAGCTGCTGAAGAACGCGCCGCCGCAGATCCTGCACTTCTTCTGCCACGGCTGGGTCGGGACCGGCGAGGGCCGGCTCGAGCTCGCGACGATCGGGGACCGTGCCGAGCCGCCCGAGCAGGCGAAGGCGTCGGTGGCCGTGTCGATGGCGGACCTGCGGACGCTGGTCCGCAGCAGGAAGCTGTGGCTCGTCACCCTCAACTGCTGCTCCGGCGCCCGGTCGACGACCGACGTGCAGTCGCTCGCGCAGGCGGCGGTGTCGGCCGGCGCCGGGGCGGCCGTCGGGTGGCGCGAGGCGGTCGACGCCCGCGATGCGAACCTGCTGTGCAAGACGCTGTACCTCGAGCTGCTGGGGGAGCTGGCGCGCCGGCTGGCCGACGCCGAGTCGGGCGACGAGCTGCTGCTGGAGCTGGCGTCGTCGTCGTACGGGCCGCGGGTCGAGCTGCACTCGACTCCCGGTCGCCGACGACCGGTGTGGACGCTGCCTGTGCTGTACCTGGCGCCGCACCCCCTGTCGGTGGTGGTCCACCGGTCGGAGGGCGCCGACGAGCCCGGCCGGCACGACGACCTCGAGCGGCGGGAGTCCGGCGGCGACGCCGTCCGTGCCTCGACCGTGGCGTCCGAGCTGGCCGAGGCGGACGCGCTGCTGCAGGCCGCGCACGCGCCGGACGACGTGCGGCGCGGGCTGCGCGGCAAGATCCACGGTGCCCGCAGGCGGGCCACCACCGCGGCACGGGTGCTGGCGGGCGGGACGGAGTGAGCCCCGCCGGCACCGGCCAGACCGAGCGGCTGCAGGTCAACGCCTGGCTGCCCGGCACCCACCGCGTCGAGGCGCAGCCGTCGAGGGCCCTGACCGACTGGGCCATCCGCCGGGCCGGCGACCTCGTGCCCGAGCGGCCGCTCGCGGCCGCCGAGCCGCCGGACGAGAGGGACTGGCGCGACGAGCGGGTGGGCTGGGGGCTGGTGCTCGCCGACGACGACGCGGTCGCGCCCGCCGACAAGGCCACCGGTGCGGACGCCGCACCGGCGCTGCGCCGGCTGCTGGAGGCGCGACCGGGCTCGCCCGTGCTGCGCTACCGGCCGGATCTCGGCGTCTCGTTCCTCGTCCGCTACGAGGCGGACGGGACCTCGCGCCGGTTGGCGACGACCGGGGGAGAACGCGGCTCGGGGCCGAGGCAGCTGCCGAAGTACCTGCTGGTCGCGGCGTCGCCGGCCGAGGTGCCGTGGCGGCTGCAGTACCTGCTCAACACCTCCAGCTACGTCGGCCGCCTCGACCTGCCGCCGGACGGGCTCGAGCACTACGTCGACGCCCTGGTCGGCGGCTGGGACGGCGCGACGTCCCAGGTGGGCAGCACGCTGGTGTGGACGGTCGACCACGGGCGCGACGACATCACCTGGCTGATGCGCCACGGGCTGGCCGAGCCGCTCGCCGACGCCTACGCCGGCGACGAGCACCTCACGGGCGGCGCCCACCGGCTGTCGGGTGCGGACGCCGTCGGGGCGGGGCTCGTCGACGCCCTGGTCGCCCGGCGTCCCGGCATGGTCGTGACCACCAGCCACGGCGTCACCTCGCCGCTGGACGACCCGGCCGCGCTGCGGGAGGGCCTCGGCGCCCTCGTCGACGGCAGCCACCAGCCCGTCGCACCGGACCGGCTCGCCGAGGCGTGGCAGTCGGACGGGGCCGTCTGGTACGCCCACGCGTGCTGCTCGGCGGGCGCCGACGGCGCGACCCTGTTCTCGGACGTCGTCGAGGCCGGCTCCGACGTGGACCGGGTGCTCACCGGGGTGAGCACCGCGGGCGCCTGCACCGCCCCGCTGCCGCGGCTGCTGCTCGGCGCCGAGCGGCCGCTGCGCGCGTTCGTCGGGCACGTCGAGCCGACCTTCAACTGGACGCTGCGCGACCCGGAGAACGGCCAGCTGCTCACCTCCGGGTTGCGGCAGGCGTTGTACGACGGGCTGTTCCGGGCGGTTCCGGAGCCGGTGGGCCTGGCGCTCGCGCGCGCGTACGCCCCGGTCGCCGCGCTGTGGTCGCGGTGGGACAGCGAGCGGCAGGTGGCGAACGAGGGAGACGTCATCGCTCGGCGGCGGGCCCTGGCCGCGCGGATGGCGGCGCTCGACCGGCAGAGCACCGTTCTGCTCGGTGACCCGACGGCGACGCTGCCGGCCCTGGGCGGCTGACGGACCGGGTCCCCGCCCGCGGGAATGCGGGCGCGGCCGATGAGTTGGGTCCAGCAGGATGGTCAGGTACGCGTGATGACCACCCGCGCCACCCACGTCGAGAGGCACCGACCATGACCGCGCCCGCACCCGTCCCCGCGACGGCCGGCGCCGCACGCCAGGGCACCCCCGCCGTCGTCCGGTGGCTCGTGCTCGCGACGTTCGTGGTGATCCTCAACGAGACGATCATGATCAACGCCATCCCGCGGCTGATGGCCGACCTCGGGGTGTCCGCGCAGGCCGCGCAGTGGCTCTCGACGGCGTTCATGCTGACGATGGCGGCGGTCATCCCGGTGACGGGCTGGTTCCTGCAGCGGGTCACGACGCGCGCCGCGTTCGCGACCGCGATGACGGTCTTCGTCGCCGGGACGACGCTGGCGGCCGCGGCCCCCACCTTCGAGGTGCTGCTCGCGGCCCGGATCGTGCAGGCAGGCGGTACCGCGGTGATGATGCCGCTGCTGATGACGACGCTCATGACGGTCGTGCCCTCCTCCGACCGGGGCCGGGTGATGGGCAACGTCACCCTGACCATGTCGGTCGCCCCGGCGCTGGGCCCGGCGGTCTCGGGCGTGGTGCTCGGGCTCGGGTCGTGGCGCCTGATCTTCCTGCTGGTGCTGCCCATCGCCGTGCTGGTCGCGGTCGCCGGCCTGCGCCGGCTGGAGAACGTCGGCGAGACCCGTCCGGGCTTCATCGACTGGCTCAGCGTCGTGACCGCGGCCCTCGGCTTCGGCGGGCTCGTCTACGGCCTCAGCGGTTTCGGCGACGGAGTGTCCGCGCAGCCGGTGCTGGTGGTGCTGGGCGGCGCGGCCGCGATCGCGGTGTTCGTCGCGCGACAGCTGTGGCTGCAGCGGCACGGCGTCCCGCTGCTCGACCTGCGGGTGCTGCGGCACCGCACCTACGCGCTCGCGCTGGTGCTGATGTCGGTGGCGTTCATGGCCATGCTCGGCTCGATGATCCTGCTGCCGCTGTACCTGCAGGACGTGCGCGGCCTGTCGGCGCTGCAGACCGGCCTGCTGGTGATGCCGGGCGGGCTCGCGATGGGTCTGCTCGGCCCGCAGGTCGGGCGCGTCTTCGACCGGTTCGGCGGACGTCCGCTGATGGTCCCCGGCTCGGTCGGGGTGGTGGCAGCGCTGGGGGCCCTGACCCAGGTCGGTGCGCAGACCCCGTACGCCGCCGTGCTCGGCGTGCACGTGCTGATGATGGTCAGCCTCGCGGCGGTGTTCACGCCGGTGTTCACCCTCGGGCTCGGCTCGGTGCCGCGCCGGCTGTACTCGCACGCGAGCTCGATGCTCGGCACGCTGCAGCAGGTGGCGGCCGCCATCGGCACCGCGCTGGTGGTGACGGTGATGACCGCGCGCGCCGGGGTGCTGGCCGGGCAGGGTGCCGGCCAGGTCGAGGCGCTGCTCGGCGGGATGCGCTCGGCCTTCGTCGTCGGAGCGGTGCTGTCGGTGCTCGTGGTGGTGCTGGCCGTGCTACTGCCCGGGCGTCCCGACGAGCCGGACGGCCCGGGGGGGTCGGAACACGCGGCGGACGAGCAGGACGACCTGGCCGCGCCCGTCGGGCACTAGGCGGCGCACCGCGTTCCCGGACGCGTCCTGTCCGCAGCTGCCCCTACGGTGCGGACCATGAGCGCAGCTGTCGAGGTGGACGGGTACCGGATCGAGCGGCTGGAGCCCCGCACGTGGGACGCCTTCGCCGACCTGGCGGAGCGGCACAACGGGGTGTGGGGCGGGTGCTGGTGCACCTGGTTCCACCTGTTCCCCGACCCGCCGGACCGCAAGGAGATCGGGCACCGCGAGCTCAAGCGGCGCCTGGTCGAGGCCGGCCGCGCCCACGCCGCGCTGGTGATGGACGGCGAGGAGGCGGTGGCCTGGGCCCAGTACGGGACGGTCGAGGAGGTGCAGAACATCCACCACCGCAAGGAGTGGGAGAAGACCAGCGTCCGGCGTCCCGACTTCCGCATCACCTGCCTGTTCGTCGACCGCCGGTACCGCCGCAAGGGCGTGGCCACCGTCGCCGTCCGCGGCGCCCTGGAGCTGATCGCCCAGGAGGGCGGCGGCGTGGTCGAGTCCTACCCGCACGACCTGGTGCCGGGGAAGAAGACCTCGTCCTCGTTCCTCTACAACGCCACCCGCACGATGTACGAGCAGCTCGGCTTCACCTACGACCGCCCGAAGGGCAAGGGCAACTGCGTCATGCACACCGTCGTCCTCGGCGCCGCGTCGTCCTGAGGGGTCGCGGCGCGAGGACGGGGCAGCCGCTCAAGGTCGACGCGGAAGGCGTCGATAGCGGGCGTGCGGGTCAAGACGGTGCCCGGTCCCGCTGCCACAGAACGGGTGTCCTCCGTGGTCGCTGTGCTCACCCCTCCCTCCGCTCCTGCCACGAGCGGCGCCGACCTGCGCCGTCTGCTCGCGACGGGCGCGCTGACGTCCGTCCTGCAACCGATCTGGGACCTCGGCACCGAGGCGGTGGTCGGGTACGAGGCCCTCGTCCGCGGCGCCGGGACTCTCACCTCGCCGGGGTCGCTGTTCGCCGCGGCAGCCGCGGCCGATCTGACCGAGGAGCTCGAACGCGCCTGCTGCGCCGCCGCCTTCGGCACCGCCGAGCGGCTCGGGCTTCGCGGGGCGAGCCTGTTCGTCAACGTCGAGCCGTCCCTGCTGCGGTCGGGCACGGTGCGCGACCTGCAGTCGATGGTCACCGCCGGCCCGTGCGGGCCGCACGTCGTCCTGGAGATCACCGAGCGCGCCCTGACCTCCCGGCCCGCCGAGCTGCTGGCGACCGTCGCCGCCGCCCGCGAGGCCGGCTGGGCCGTCGCCCTCGACGACGTCGGCGCCGAGCCGGCGTCCCTGACGTTCCTGGAGCTGCTCAGCCCCGACGTGGTCAAGCTCGACATGTCGCTGCTGCGCTCGCGCCCCGACCGTCACGTCGCCGAGGTCGTCAGCGCGGTCAGCGCCTACGCCGAGCGCACCGACGCGCTGGTGCTGGCAGAGGGGATCGAGGACACCACGCACCTGGAGACCGCGCTGTCGCTCGGCGCCCGGCTCGGCCAGGGCTACCTGCTCGGACGTCCCGGTCCCGCGCTGGTCGAGGCGCCGTGCGACGACGTCGTCGGGGCCACGGCGCGGCGCCGCGCGACGGGCACCGCGGCCGGCGGTGCCACGGCGCCGAGCGCCCTGCTCGGGTCGATGAGCACCCGGCGAGCCCCGAAGCGGCTGCTGGTGGAGCTGAGCAAGCACCTCGAGCGCGAGGCCGTCCGGCTGGGATCGAGCGCGGTCGTGATCAGCACCTTCCAGGAGGCCTCACACCTGACGCCCTCGACGGTGCGGCGCTACGACGCGCTCGCGCAGGCCGTCGGGTACACCTGCGTGCTGGGCCAGGACGTGTCCACGACGCCCCTGCCGGGCGTGACCTCGGTCGACCTGCACGCCGCCGACCCGCTGTGCCTGGAGTGGGACGTCGTGGTGCTCAGCCCGCACTTCAGCGGCGCGCTGCTCGCCCGCGACCTGCAGTCCGGGGACGTCGACGCCGAGCGGCTGTTCGAGTTCGCCGTCACCTACGACCGGACGGCGGTCTGCGACGCGGCGCGGGCGCTGCTGGCCCGCGCGACCTCGACCTAGGATCGAGTCAGGCGACGGAGGCGCTGGGGCCCCGGCCGAGGGCGCCGGAGGACGGGGTGCCCTCGGTGCGCACCTGGGCGGGCAGCTCGTGGGGGATGTCGGTCGAGACCTGGTTCGACAGGTCGACGAGCACCAGCAGCTCGACCGGGGTGAGGTCGCGCTGCCCGACCGCGGAGGCGAGGCGGGTGTAGTGGACCGCCGCCGCGGCGGCCTCGACGCCGGCGTCCGTCTCCACGCGCGTGCCGGTCTCGTCCTCGGTGCGGTGCCCCACGGGTGCGGCGGGTGGGGCCTGGACGGCCGGGAGCGACGTCGTCACGGGGACGACCTCGTCGCGTCCTGGCTCGTCCTGCCTCATCCTCGGCACGCTACGCCGGCACCGCCTGTGGGGGAACGAGGTTGCCCGATACGTCCCCGCCACTACGCCGTAAATGGTGCGGGCGCACCACCAGGAGGTCAGGCGGCGTGCCGCGCGGCGTGGCGGGCGGCGAGGGCGTTGCCCGCCTCGGCGGCCGCCTGGTCCGCGACCCGGTGCATGACCGCCGCGGTCTCGGTGAAGTCGTCCAGCGCCGGGTTGACCCCGACGAGGGTGAACTCGCGCTCGACGACGGTGAGGTCGGCGCCCCAGATGTCGGCGAGGATCCGGCGCAGGTAGTCGGTGTTGTGGTCCCAGCCCTCGCGCGGGGTGCCGGCGCCGTAGGCGCCGCCGCGGGTGGTGACGAGCACGGTCGGGGTGCCCTCCAGCAGGCGGGTGCCCTGCGGCGCGCCGGCGATGGCCAGGTCGATCCAGGTCTTCACGTGCTGGGAGACGCCGAAGTTGTACAGCGGCAGGGCGAGCACGGCGCTGCTGGCCTCCTGCAGCTCGGTGGCGAGCCGGCCGGCCAGGGCCAGGGCGTCGCGCTGGGCGGCGGAGCGGTCGGCCTCCGGCACGAAGCTCCCGCCGACGGCGGCCTGCCAGGCCTCGGACGGCAGCGGCTCCTGCCCGAGGTGGCGCCGGACCACCGGCACGTCGGGGTGCGCCGCGACGACCTCGGCCAGGACGCGGTCGGCGAGGGCGCTGCTGGCGGAGCGGTCGCCCTGGATGCTGGCGTCGACACGGAGCACGGACACGGGGATCTCCTCGGGGTAGGACTTGAACTTTCAAGTCGACGCTACGCGCATTGACTTGAAGGTTCAAGTCGGGACTAGCCTGTCGCTGTGGGAGACGGGCGCGACGAGGCGCGGGGCGACGGGAAGAGCGGGCTCGAGGGCGTGGAGTGGCTGTCGGCCGACCAGCAGCGCCAGTGGCGGTCGCTGATGGCCGTGATCATGACGCTGCCGGCCGCGCTGGACGCCCAGCTCAAGCGCGACGCCGGGATGAACGGGTTCGAGTACCAGGTGCTCGCGGCACTGTCCGAGGCCCCGTCGCGGACCCTGGTCCTCAGCGACCTCGCGGCGATGGCGCGCGGGTCGCTGTCGCGGCTGTCGCACGCCCTGACGCGGCTGGAGCGGGCGGGCTGGGTGGTGCGGCGCAGCTGCACCGACCGCGCCGGGCGGCGGATGCAGGCGACGCTCACCGACGCGGGGATGGACGAGATCGAGCGGGTGGCGCCGGGCCACGTCCGCGAGGTGCGGCGCCTGGTCGTCGACGCCCTCACGCCCGCGCAGCTGGCGGCGCTGGGGGAGGCCGCCCGGGCGATCACGGACGCGGTCGCCGCCGGCCCGGCTGTCGACTGCGCGGCGGCCGACGACTGCTGACGCGCGGCCGGACCTCGAGCTGCCGGTCGTCCAGCACGCCGACCGGGTGACGAGCCCGGCGGCTCACAGGCCGGTGGCGAGGCGGTGGTAGGCGTTGTTCCAGCGCAGCTCTCGGCGCAGGTCGCGGGTGGTGGTGCTGTGGTTGATGTGGACGAGCTCGAGGCGGAGGATCTCGGCGAGGTCGTCGAGCTCGTCGATGGTGGTCTGGGTGGTCAGGACGGTGTGGTGGGGGGCGCCGGCCATCAGCCAGGACTCGGCGGAGGTGGGCAGGTCGGGGTGGGGTTGCCAGACCGCGCAGGCCACGGGCAGGGAGGTCAGGTCGGCGTCGGGTTCGACCAGGGTGATGTCGTTGGCGGTCAGGCGGAACCGGTCGCCCAGGTCGGACATCCCCACGACCAGGCCCTCGCCGGTGTCGGCGACGAACCGCATCCTCACGGGGTCCTGGCGGCCGCCGATGCCCAGGGGGTGGATCTCGATGGTCGGGGTCTTCGTGGTGATGGTGGGGCAGACCTCGAGCATGTGGGCGCCGAGGATCTTCTGGGCGCCGGGGACCAGGTGGTAGGTGTAGTCCTCCATGAACGAGGTGCCGCCGGGGCGGCCGGCGCCCATGGTCTTGACGGTGCGTAGCAGCAGCGAGGTCTTCCAGTCGCCCTCGCCGCCGAAGCCGTACCCGTCGGCCATCAGGCGTTGCACGGCCAGGCCGGGTAGCTGGCGCAGCCCGCCGAGGTCCTCGAAGTTGGTGGTGAACGCCCCGAACCCGCCGTCGTCCAGGAACGCCCGCAGGCCGGCCTCGATCCGGGCGGCGTACCGCAGCGAGTCGTGCCGGTCCCCGCCGCGGCGCAGCTCGGGCGCGACGTCGTACAGCTCGTCGTAGTCGGCGACGAGCGCGTCGATGGTCGTGTCGTCGACGGTGTCGACCACCGCCACTAGGTCGTTGACGGCGTAGGTGTTGACCGAGACCCCCAGGCGGAGCTGGGCTTCGACCTTGTCGCCCTCGGTGACCGCGACGTCGCGCATGTTGTCCCCGAACCGGGCCACCCGCAGGGTCCGCAGCTCGGCGGCGGCGGTCGCGGCCCGGGTCCAGGCCCCGACCCGGGCCAGGACGGTGGGGTCGCTGACGTGGCCGGCGACGGTCTTGCGGGCCACCCCCAGGCGGGTCTGGACGTACCCGAACTCCCGGTCGCCGTGGGCGGCCTGGTTCAGGTTCATGAAGTCCATGTCGATCCCGGCCCACGGGATCTCCAGGTGGGCCTGGGTGTGCAGGTGCAGCAACGGCTTGGCCAACGCGTCCAGGCCCTGGATCCACATCTTCGCCGGGGAGAAGGTGTGCATCCACACCACCAACCCCACGCAGGTGTCGTCGGCGTTGGCGTCCAGCACCGCCCGCCGGATCCCATCAGCGGTGGTCAGGACCGGCTTCCACACCACCTCGGCCACCACCGCATCGGCCTTGCCCAGCTCCTCGGCCACCCGCCGCGACTGCTCCGCGACCTGGTCGAGCGTCTCGGGGCCGTACAACCCCTGGCTACCGGTGAGGAACCAGACCTGTGACGTGCTCACGAGTCCTCCCCGAGGTCGGTGCCCAGAGGCGTCCTGAGGCGGAGCACCCCGTCGACGCGGCGGGGCACCAGGTCCTCGTCGTCGCGCAGCTCTGGCGGCAGCACCTCCTGCGGCGCGCCCTGCCAGGCGAACGGGCGCAGGAAGCGGCGGATGGCGGTGGTCCCGACCGAGGTGTGCTGGGAGTTCGTCGAGGGCCAGGGCCCGCCGTGGTGCTGCGCCCACGACACGGCGACCCCCGTGGGCACGTCGTCGAACACGATCCGTCCGGCGTGACCCTGCAGCCGGTCCGCGACCTGCGCGACCAGCCCGGGGTCGTCGGCGGCGCCGCGGTGGACCGTCGCGGTGAGGGAGGACGGCATCCGGTCGATCGCGTCGAGCAGCTGGTCGCGGCTGTCGTACCGCACGACGACCGAGACAGGCCCGAAGCACTCCTCGGTGACGGGCGGCGGGAGCGAGCCGGCGGTGGTCCCGAGCAGCAGCGGCGCCACCCGAGCGGGATCAGTGCCCCCGGCGCGCGCGAGCACCTCGACGCCGTCCGTGGCGGCCAGCGCCTCGCTGCCGCGCGAGAACGACTCCTGGATGCCGTCGTTCAGCAGGACGACCGGCTCGCGGGCGGCCACGGCGTCGGCCATGGCGGCCACCAGCGCGTCGCCGTCGTCACCGGACGGCACCAGCACCAGGCCGGGCTTGGTGCAGAACTGGCCCGCCCCCAGCGTGAACGAGCCGACCACCTGCTCGGCGACGGCGGCCGCGCGCTCGGCCGCAGCGCCGAGGGTGACCACGACCGGGTTGAGCGAGGCGAGCTCGCCGAAGAACGGGATGGGGTCGGGCCGGCGGTTGATGATGTCCATCAGCGCCTGGGCGCCCCGCACCGACCCGGTGAACCCGACGGCCCGCACCGCCGGGTGCGCGACCAGGTCGGCCCCCGCGCGCAGACCGTGGACGAGCGCGAAGGAGCCGGCGGGTGCGCCGCTGTCGCGCACGGCCCGGGCGATGACCGCGGCGCACAGCTCGGAGGTCGCCGGGTGCGAGCCGTGCGCCTTGACGACCACCGGGCACCCGGCGGCCAGTGCGGATGCGGTGTCGCCCCCCGGGACGGAGAAGGCGAGCGGGAAGTTGCTGGCGCCGAACACGGCCACCGGCCCCAGCGGCACCAGCATCCGCCGCAGGTCCGGCCGCGGCCCCATCGGGGTCGTGGCCGCGTGGTCGACGGCCGCCTCCAGGTACGAACCCTCCTCGAGCACCTCGGCGAACAGGCGGAGCTGGAAGGTGGTCCGCGTCAGCTCGCCCTCGAAACGCACTGTGCCCAGAGCGGTCTCACGGTCGGCCGCGCGCACGATCTCGGCGCGGGCGTCCTCCAGACCGTCCGCGCAGGCGCGCAGCAGGGCCGCTCGCCCCGCCCGGCCGAGGGCGGCCAGACCCGGCGCGGCGTCCAGCGCCGCGCGCACGAGCCGGTCGACCTCCTCGGTCGTCGTCTCCGGTCCGACCGGCTCGGTGCTGCCGGTCCTGCGGTCGGTGCTCTGCACGGTGTCCACGCTGTCCACGATGTGTCCTCCTGCTCGGTCCGGAAGGGTCTCACCCTGACAGGCCGTTGCGCGCTGTGCAACACGGCTATCTCGCACTGCAACTGACTCTTGACGGCGTTGCATATGACACTACGCTCGTTGCACACATCGACGACGGCGTCGGTGCGCTCGGCGCCTCGGCGCGGGGCCTCAGGAGAGGGAGAGGTACATGACGGTTGCGCGAGCAGTACGTGCCCCGCAGGCACCACGCTGGCGGCGGACGGTGCTGGCGGTGTCGGTGGCCGCCGGCACGCTGGCGGCGGGGCTCACCGGGCTCTCGACGGCGACGGCGGCCCCGCCGGTGGCCGACCTCGGGCCGACGGTGATCAGGACCAACGAGGGCCCGAGCGGGCAGGCGGTCACCTTCCGGTACCGCGCCCCGGAGGGCGTGGAGGCGGTCCACGTCTACGGGGACTGGTTCTTCTCCCGGCCCGAGAACGTGACCTGCGACGGGTGCGGCGACTCGCGGCACCCCTCCCAGTGGCAGCCGGGAGACATCCACGCCACCCCGTGGCGGATCATCCCGATGGAGCTGGGCGCGGACGGCGTGTGGGAGACCACCGTCCCGGTGCCCTCCGGCACCTACCGCTACGCGTTCACCCACGACTGCACCAGCGAGATCGCCACCGGCTGCACCCTCAACCCCGACCCGGCCAACCCGTGGCCGCTGCCAGTGCCCTACCCGGGCGCGCCCGGAGCGGTGCGCAGCACCGTGTTCGTCCCGGAGAACAAGAAGTTCCCGACCTACGACACCGACTACCAGGCACCGACGACCCGCACCGGGTCGATCGAGGCCCGGCGGTACCCGTCCCCACTGTCGACCAACCCGGCCGGCGTCCACGACGTCGTCGTGTACACGCCGCACGGCTACGACCCGGACCGCGCGACGCCGTACCCGACCCTGTACCTGAGCCACGGCGGCGGTGACCACTCGACCGCCTGGATCAACCAGGGTGTCGCGCACCGCATCCTGGAGAACACGATCCAGGAGAAGGCGGCGCAGCCGATGGTCATCGTGATGACCGACTTCAACGGCATCCCGGGCGGCAACAACGGCTACGTGAACGAGCTGCGCACCAACGTGTTCCCGTTCATCGAGGGCGAGTACAACGTCTCGACCCGGGCCGAGGACCGCGCGTTCGCCGGCTTCTCCGCCGGGGGCAGCCGCGCCTACACGCTGATGTACGACCACACCGAGCTGTTCGGCTACCACGGCGCGTGGAGCGCCGGCGGGCCGCTCGCGACGCCCGCGCAGGTGGAGCGGATGAAGGCCGTGGCGGGCACGATCATGATCGGCACCGGCCGGCAGGACAAGCTCGGCAACATCGGCGTCAACTCCCAGCTCAACGCCGAGCGGCTGCGGCAGGCGGGCGTCGAGATCGACGAGTACAACGTCGAGGGCGTGCACACCTGGCACGTCTGGCGTCCGCTGCTCGACTACTACCTGCGCGAGGTCGCCTTCCGGGCCACGGGTACCGCGGTCGAGGCCGAGGTCAAGCAGGTGGGCCGCTCGGAGGTCTCGCGCGTCGTCGCGACGGCCACGGTCGACCCGGTGACGACCAGCGCCACGGCGCCGTCGGGCTGGGTCGACTTCCACTCCGGTGAGCAGTACCTGGGCACGGCCAAGGTGCGCGACGGCGTCGCGACGCTGCGGGCCACCGTGCGGACCGACCAGCTCGCCGGTCCGGTGGTCGCCACCTACGAGGGCGACCGGTACTTCGACGGCTCGCAGGGGACGGCCACGACCGGCTGACCCCACCGAGTCACGACCGGCTGCGGTGGCACCCCTCGGGGTGCCACCGCAGTCGCGTTCCCGCTCCGGTGGGGCATGGCGGAGGTCGGGCGAGGTGCGGGCTGCGCTGCCGGAGGGCCGCCTCAGGCGAGTCCGCGCCCGGCCAGGTTCGTCATCAGCGCGCGGACGCCGAACGTCCAGGGCTCGCACTTCTCGGCGTGCTCGACCCGGTTGACCAGGCCGCCCAGCGCAGGGGCGGAGATCCGCACCACGTCGCCGGTGTGGTGGGTGAACCCGGCGCCCTCCGCGCCGCGGTCGACCGAGGGGGCGATCATCGTCCCCAGCATCAGGGCGGCGCCGTCGGGGTAGCGGTGGTGCGGGCCGACCAGCTGGTCGACCAGCTGCACGGGGTCCCGGGAGATCTGGCTCATCTCGGAGGTCGCCTCCAGCCGGAACCCGTCCTCGCCCACCACCTCCAGCGAGACGGTCAGGCCGCGCACGGTGTCGAGGTCGAAGCCGTCGTCGAGCAGCCGGATGAAGGGCCCGACGGCGCAGGAGGCGTTGTTGTCCTTGGCCTTGGGCAGCAGGAGGGCCGAACGGCCCTCCACGTCCCGCAGGTTCACGTCGTTGCCGAGCATGGCCCCCACGACGCGGCCCTCGGACTGCACGACCAGGACGACCTCGGGCTCGGAGTTGTTCCACTGCGACTCGGCGAGCACGCCGACGGGCACGGCCGTGCCGACGGCGGACAGGACCTGGGCCTTGGTGAAGATCTCCGCGTCCGGGCCGATGCCCACCTCCAGGTACTGGCTCCACAGGCCCTCGCCGACCAGCAGCGTCTTCAGGTCGGCGGCCTGGGCGGAGCCGGGGCGCAGCGCGCGCAGGTCGGTACCGAGCTCCTCGCGGATGCGTCGCCGCACCGAGTGCGCGGCCTCGGGGTCGCCCTTGACCCGCTCCTCGATGACGCGTTCCAGCATCGACTCCACGAAGGTGACACCGGCCGCCTTGACCGCCTGCAGGTCGATCGGCGCCAGCAGGCGCGGCCTGCCCGGCACCGCTGCGGCCGTGGCGTCCAGCAGCTCCTCGAGCGACCCGAGGGCGTGGCCCCCGGCGGCCTGGACCGCGGCCACCGGGTCCGGCAGCTCGCACAGGTCGCGGACCGTCGGGAAGTGCGCGCTGACGTCCAGGACGTCGCCGTCCCGGACGACGACGGGGGAGGGGCCGTTCACCGCGGGGTCCCAGACGCGGCCCACGAGGAGGGCGGACGTCGCGTCGGCGGGGAGGGCGAAGGTCGACCCGCCGTGCCAGGCGGGTGCGAGGCCGTCCACGTCAGCCCGCCGGCGGGAGGTTGAAGTACGACCGCTCGTCGGCCGGCCGGATGTCGTACACCGCGTCGGCGAACAGGCGCATCGGGTGGGGCGTGAACGGGTGCCGGGCGATCTCGTCCAGGTCGAGCTCGATCCCGAGCCCCACCACGTCGGGGATGATGATGTCGCCCTCGGAGGTGAGCGTGAGGCGCTCGTCGGTGACCGAGGGCCGCCACGGGACGTCGGTCGCCATGATCTCCAGGTACCGGAAGTTCGGCAGCGTCGCCGCGAGCTGCAGGCTGGCCGCGGTGCTCAGCGGCCCGCTCGGGTTGTGCGGGGCGAACCCGACGTAGGTCGTCGACGCGAGCGTCGACAGGAACACCAGCTCGCTGATCCCACCCGCGTGGGTGACGTCGGGCTGGATGAAGTCGACGGCCGCACGGGCCAGGGGGGTGGCGAAACCCTGCCGGCCGAACCACCGCTCACCGGCAGCCACCGGTACCCGCGAGCGCCGCCGGACGTCGACCAGCGCGTCCACGTTGTCCGGCGGGCAGGGCTCCTCGAACCAGACCGGGTCGAACTGCTCGAGCTCGCGCGAGATCCGCACCGCGGTGCGCACGTCGAACCGGCCGTGGCCCTCGATGAACAGCTCGACGTCGCGCCCGACCGCGGAGCGGACGGCGTCGACCTGGGCGAGGGAGCGGTCGAGCTGCGCCGTGGTGACGGTCATGTCGTAGTTCTCGAACGGGTCCCACTTCAGCCCGGCGAAGCCCGTCGCGACGGTCCGCCGGGCCGCCTCGGCCAGCGCCTCGGGCGTCGCGACCCCGGAGAACCAGCCGTTGGCATAGGCCCGCACGCGGTCACGCAGCCGTCCGCCCAGCATCCGGTGCACCGGCACGTCGAGCGCCCTCGCCGAGATGTCCCACAGCGCCATCTCGAGGGCGCTCAGCGCCGTCATCACCACCGGTCCGCCGCGCCAGTACCAGTCGCGGGTCACGTCGTGGACGATCCCGGTGACACCCGTGGGGTCCTTGCCCACGACGGCGTCGCGCAGCCCCTCGACCGCTCCCTGGACCGCGAGCTCCTTGCCCTCCAGGGTCGCCTCGCCGAGGCCGAGGACGCCCTCGTCCGTGTGCACGCGGACCAGCACGAGGTTGGTCCGGTAGAAGTCAACGACGACCGTGTCGACGTCGGTGATGATCACGTGGAGGCTCCTTCAGCCCTTGACCGCGCCGGCGGTCATCCCGGCGACGACGTACTTCTGCGCGAACAGGTAGAACACCACCGCCGGCATGGTGAACAGGAACGCCACCGCCATCACGGTCTGGATGGGCGTGCCGAGCTCGCCGATGAAGCCGGCGATCCCGACCGACGCCGGCTGCAGCTCCGGCGTCGAGATGAACGTCACCGCGAACACGTACTCGTTCCACGCGTGGAAGAACGCGATGACCGCCGCGGCGGCGATCGACGGCGCGATGAGGGGCACGTTGATCCGGGTCAGGACCGCCCACGGCCGCGCTCCGTCGACCCTGGCCGCCTCCTCGAGCTCGCGGGGGATGCCGTCGATCGCGCCCTTGAGGATCAGCGCCACGATCGGGAGGACGAAGGCTGAGTTCGCGATCACCAGGCCGGCCAGGGAGTCCAGCAGGCCGAAGCGCCGGAACAGCGAGAAGAGCGGGACGACCATCAGGGCCTCGGGCAGCATCTGGGTGAACAGCAGCACCACGGTCACGACGACCTTGCCGCGGAACGAGAACCGCGACAGCGCGTACGCGAGCGGGATGCCCAGGCCGATGGACGCCAGCATCGTCCCGACGCCGATGATGAAGCTGTTGAGCAGCCAGCCGAGGGTGCGCCCGTCGGCGAGCGCGTCGCCGAACACGCCGAGCTGCGACAGGTCCGGCAGCAGGCTGGGCGTGGGGGCGAACAGCTCGGAGTTGCCGGTCAGGGCGGTGACGAGCATCCAGTAGAGCGGGAAGACGGCGATGCCGAGCACGACCAGCACGCCGAGGACGCGGGCCGTCAGTCCGAGCCTGCCCCGGGTCATCGCTGCTGCTCCTCGGCCGTGCGGACCACCATGCGGCTGGCGACGATGACCACCAGCGAGATGATCACGCCGACCATGCCGATGGCGGCCGCGACGCCGAGCTGCTTGGAGTCGAAGGCCTGCGAGTACAGGTCGATCACCAGGGTCTCGGTGGACCCGACGGGGCCGCCCTTGGTCATCAGCCAGATCAGCTCGAACCGGCGCAGCGACCAGATCGTCATCAGCAGGGCCAGCAGGCCGACGGTGGGCTTGATCACCTGCCAGGTCACGACGCGGAAGGTCCACAGCCGGCCGGCGCCGTCCATGGTGGCCGCCTCGGTGAGGTCCTGCGGGACCGCCTGGAGCGCTGAGAGCAGCACCACGGCGGTGAACGGGAACAGCTGCCAGATGGTGGTGACCAGGACCGCGGGCAGGGCGTAGGTCTGGCTGTCCAGGATCGACCCGCCCGGGACGCCGAGACCGACGGCGTCGAGCATCCAGTTGGCGACGCCGTACTGGGCGTTGAACATCCAGGTCGCGATCAGCGCGACGGCGATGCCGGGTGCCGCCCAGGGGATGGTGACCAGCGCCCGCGCGACGCCGCGGCCGCGGAACCGGGCGTTGAGCAGCAGGGCGACGGCGAGCCCGCCGCCCACGGCGCCGACCACGCAGGCGACCACGTAGACGAGCGTGGTGAGCAGCGTGCGGCGGAAGCTCTCGTCCGAGAAGATCCGGACGTAGTTGTCGAAGCCGACCCACTCGCTGCGGGTGGGGTTCAGCAGCGTCGTGCGGGTGAAGCTGAGGAACACCTCCTGCGCGAGGGGGACCACCTGGAGCAGCAGCAGGAAGATGGCTGCGGGAGCCATGAACAGGTAGGGCGTCCAGCGGCTGCCGTGCACGTCCGAGCGCCGCCGTCCCCGCGGCGGGGTGCGGGTCGCCGGTGGCGCGTCACCGAGCATGGTCATGGGGCGTCGTCCCGTCGGTCGAGAGGTGGTGGGGGCCGGACCGGTGCGGCAGCAGCACGCTGCGGCACCGGCCCGGCGCGGAAGGGGTGGTGCGCCGGTCAGCCGACCAGCGCCTCCGCCTCCTCCTGGGCCTTGTCGAGGGCCTCCTCCATCGTCTGGTCGCCCTGCAGCGCCGCGATCACGTTCTGGACGACCACCCGGCGGATGTCGGGCGTGAGCGCCTCGAAGCCGAGCACGATCTGCGGCAGGCTGGACTCGGTCAGCTCGTCGAAGACGGGCAGGTACGGCGACTCCTCGAGCGACTCCGGGCTCCGCTCGGTCTGCGTCGCCACGCTGCTCGCGCCCAGCACCTCCTGCAGCTTGACCTGGTTCTCCTCCTCGAGGATCCACTCGACGAAGGTGGCCGCGGCCTCCTTGGCGGGGCTGGCCTCGTTGATCACGATCGGCGCCAGGATGGCGCCCTGGCGACGCTCGGGGAACGGAATGGGCGCCACGTCGAAGTTGAGGTCGGGGTTCTGGCCCTTGGTGGCGGTGGCGTACCCGCCGTTGTTGAGCTCCATGCCCACCTGGCCCTCCGCGAACATCCGCCGGAAGGTGGCCGCGTCGGTGCCCTTCGGGATCACCTCCGCGTCGTAGAGCTCCTGGAACTTCTCGAGCCCCTCGAGGTTCTCGGGCGAGTTGATGGTCAGCTCCTCGCCGTCGGACCACGCACCGCCGAAGCCGTAGACGTAGTTGAAGATGTCCTGCCAGACGCCGGCCTCCTCGGCCTCGGTCGTCCGGAACGCCAGCCCGTAGGTCTCGCCCTGCCGCAGGGACTGCGCCGTGGACAGGAACTCCTCGTAGGTCGTCGGCGGCTCGGGGATGAGGTCCGCGTTGTAGAACATCGCGTAGTTCGACGCCTCGAAGATCACGCCGTACCGGGTGTCGTCGTTGAACATGAACTGGTCCGGCTGCTCGATCAGGTCGTAGCCGTCCATGTCGACCAGGTCCTCGATCGGCGTGATCAGCCCGGCGTCCGAGGCCGCCGCGAACTCCGGCATGTCGAAGCGCACCAGGTCGGGCCCGCGCCCGCTGCCCATCTGGGTCAGCACCGTCTGGCCGAACGTCGGGTAGGGCACCGCCGCCGGCGCCACCCGGATCTCGTCCTGGCTCGCGTTGAACTCGTCGACCAGGGCCTCGAGCTGCGGTCCGCGACCGGGGTCGCCGAAGGTCGAGGCCGCGAAGGTGACCGTCGTGACGCCGTCGGCGCCCACGGCGTCGCCCTCGGGCTCGTCGGAGCAGGCAGTGAGCCCCGCGCCCACGGCCGCGATCAGGCCGATCGTCGCCAGCGGGGTGCGTCGCGTGCGGCGGAAACCCATTTGGTACTCCTTCGTCCACTCCGGGGTGCGGGCGCCTGAGTAACGCCCTGCGCAATCATGGTCGCACAATATGCAACACGTCAAGGAGTGGCGACGCGCTCGCCTAGACTAGGTTGCACAGACCGCAACGAGGGGAGCAGCCATGGCGCAGTCGGTCGAGCGCGCGATCGCGCTCGTGCGCAGGGCGGCCGAGGGGTCGATGACCCTGTCCGAGGCCGCCGACCTGCTGCAGGTGCACAAGTCCTCGGCGCTGCGCCTGCTGCAGACCCTGGAGGCCGCGCGGTTCGTGCGGAAGACCGGCGCAGGCACCTACGTCGTGGGCAGCGGCATCATCGAGCTGTCCGAGGCGGCACTGGGGTCGATGGACCTGCGCCAGTCGGCCCACCCCCTGCTGGTCGACCTGCAGCGGCGCACCGGCCACACCGTCCACCTGGCCCAGCTGACCGGCGACGAGGTCATCTACGTCGACAAGGTCGACAGCCCCGCGCTGAACGGGGTGCAGCTGCCCTCGCGCGTCGGGCGGGCCGTCTCCATCTACGCCTCGGCCGTCGGCAAGGTGATCCTGGCCTACCGGTCAGCCGCCGAGCGCGACCACCTGCTCAGCGAGGTGCGGTACGAGCAGTTCACGCCCACGACGCTGGCAGGGCGCGAGGTGCTGGAGGCCGAGCTCGAGCGGATCCGCGAGACCGGCTGGGCCCGTGACCGCGGTGAGCACGACAGCTACGTGATGTGCGTGGGCGTGCCGGTCCGCGACTCCCGCGGGGACGTGGTCGCGGCGCTGTCGGTGACCGCGATCGAGGTGATCGCGACCCTCCAGGACCTCGAGGAGCACGTCCCCCTGCTGCTCGAGACCGCGAAGGGCATCTCCCGCGAGATGGGTTACGTGGCAACGGACTCGGCCGGCGCCGCGGCCGGCTAGGCCGCGCACCGGATGTTCACCTGCTGCTCGCCCCAGGGGTCTTCAGCGGCGCGGTGACGGGGGAGAGGGTCGCAGGTGAGGGGCCCGAGGCGGTCGGGCCCGACCGAACCGGGAGCCGACGGTGCCGCACCACCACCCCCACCAGCACGGGCACGACCACCCGCACGACCACGGGCACGACCACCCGCACGACCACCCGCACGAGCCGGCCGAGGTGTCGGACGAGGTCCGTGCCGCGCTGGCCGAGGACGTCCCCGACGCCGACCTGAGTCCGTCGGAGCTGTCCCGGCGCTCGGTGTTCCGGGCCGCCGGGATCCTCGGCGGCGCAGCGGGTCTCGCGCACCTCGGGTCGACGTCCGCCGCAGCCGTCGGCACGTCCGCGGCAGCAGGTGGTGCGGGCGCGGGGCGGCGCGGGGGACCCGTGCGGCACTGGCTGGCCGGGGACCACCACATCCACACCCAGTTCAGCTCCGACGCCCAGTACAGGGTGGTCGACCAGGCCCAGCACGCCGCCGCGTACGGGCTGGACTGGCTGGTCATCACCGACCACGGCGGTTCCACCCACGCGCGCATCGGCGTCGACAAGGTCAACCCCGAGATCGTGGCGGCCCGCGAGCAGCTGCCCGGCACCCTGATCTTCCAAGGCCTGGAGTGGAACATCCCCGCAGCCGAGCACGGCACCGTCTTCGTCGCGCCGGGCCGCTCCGAGGTGGCGGTGCTCAAGCAGTTCGAGACCGACTACGACGGCGGGGTCCGCGGCGCCGGCGCGAGCACGCCGGAGAACGAGGCGCTCGCGACGGCCGGCATCACCTGGCTCGGTGCCCAGGTCGACGCCCGCCGCGTCGCGGACGCGATGTTCCTGGCGAACCACCCGGCCCGCAACGGCATCGACAGCCCGCACGAGATCCGCGGGTGGCGCGACGCCGACCCGCGGATCGCCGTGGGGTTCGAGGGAGCACCGGGGCACCAGGCCGCCGGGCTGCCCGCGGGGACCGGCGCCGGCTCGGCCCGCGGGTTCTACGGCAACGCGCCCGGGGCCAACTCGTTCCCGGGGTACCCGCTCGAGAGCTACCGCACCTGGGGTGGTTTCGACTGGATGACGGCCACCGTCGGAGGGCTGTGGGACTCGCTGCTCGCCGAGGGCAAGCCGTGGTGGATCACGGCGAACTCCGACTCCCACGTCAACTGGGGCGACACCTCGCGCCGGCCGGACGGCTCGTCGTCGGAGCAGTTCGCCCGCGACGGGCAGTACGGGGACCCCGTCTACAGCGGCTCGGTGAACCTGACCGCGGGCGACTTCTGGCCGGGCTTCTACAGCCGCACCCACGTCGGCGCCGCGTCCCGCGACTACCGCGACGTCATGCGGGGCCTGCGCGACGGGCGGGTGTGGGTCGACCACGGCAGCCTGGTGAAGGCGGTCGACGTGCAGGTGCGCGAGGTGGGCCGACGCGACGGCGAGACCCTCGGCGGGGTCGCGACGCCCCGCCGGGGCCGCCGGCTCGAGCTGGTCGTGACCGTCACCGCCCAGGACGTCCCCAACTGGTCGCAGTTCGTCCCCCGGCTGAACCGCCTGGACGTCGTGCGCGGCGCCGTCGACCTCGAGCCGCTGCAGGACCGCGACTCGTTCCTGGCTCCCGGCACGCGGGTGGTGCAGCAGTGGGACACCTCCGGCCTGGACGGGCGGTTCCGGCTGGTGCTGCCGCTCGGCACGGCCGACGAGCCGTTCTACGTCCGGCTGCGGGGTACCGACGGCAAGCGTTCCCAGCCGGGAGCGCTCGGCGCAGCGGTCGACCCGGCCGGGCCGGCGATCGACGTCGTGGGTGACGCCGACCCGTGGGAGGACCTGTGGTTCTACACCAACCCGGTGTGGGTCCTGCCGCGATGACGACGGCACCTCCGGCACCGGCGCGGCCGGTGCGGGACCCCCTCCAGGGCGACGCGCTGGTGCTGGCGGTGGACGCCCGCTCGCACGGGCCGCGGGAGGTCGAGGCCGTGCTGGCGGCGATCGGCGCTGCCCTCGACGGGCTCGCCCTGCCGACCTGGGCGAGCACGCACGTGGTGGAGCACGGGGGGATCCACCACGTGGGTGCGCTGGTGTGGGACGACCCACCGCGCCACCTCGACCTGCTGGCGGTCGCGCACCGGGCGCTCCCGCCCGGCGGCGCGACGCTGTGCCGCACGACCCGTGGCGGCGCCCGGCCGGCGGGGGAGCAGGGCCGGCCGGCCTCGGCGGTGATGGCCGCAGCGCTCGAGGCCGCGGCCGGCGCCCAGGGCCGCGTGGTGTCGTTCCCCGGCCAGGCGACCGTCACCGGCGCGCTGACGGTGCGGGAGCTGGTCGCCAGGACCGCCGTCGACGAGGTCGTCGGCCTGGCCGGGACGGTCGTCGGGCCGGACGACGTCGTGGACACCCGTGGGTGGCTGCGGCCCCGCTGGAACGCCGGCAGGCTCGAGCTGCTGGTCGAGCGCGGTCCCCGGGCGGTGCTGCTCCCGTTCGAGCAGCAGCACCAGATCGCCTGCTGCTCCTCGCACTGAGCAGCACCGGGCGCCGGGCGTCTAGCGGTCGGCGGCGAGCACGTCGGCGCGCCCCTGGCGGGTGAGCAGCGTCCTCGACTGGCCCAGCACCGGCACGAGCAGCGTGGCGTGCACGCCGAGGAAGACCCACGCCCCGAGGTCGGCCCGCAGCACCAGGCCGACCACGAGCGCGGCGGCGCCTGCGGCGAGCGCCGTGCGCGGGACGCGGATGGCGGGCAGTGGTCCGGCTCCGCTGGTCACGGAAACGACGCTAGGTGCCCGGCAGGCTCGCCGACAGGGGTGCGGCCAGGTGCTCGACAGGTGTTCACCTCCCGGACGCCGGCCCGGCGCGCCGGGCGGACGAGGCGGCCCGGACGGCGCGTCCCGGCCGCTAGGCTCTGCCCGTGCAGCCCCCCGGACGCGTCAAGATGGCCGACGTCGCCCGGGCGGCAGGGGTCTCGGTCGCCACGGTGTCCAAGGTCGTCAACGGCCGCTACGGCGTGTCCCAGGCCACCCTCGACCGCGTCCACGCCGTGATCGACGACCTCGGCTACGAGGCCAGCCTCGGCGCACGGAGCCTGCGCAGCCTGCGCACGAACGTCATCGGCGTGCTCGTCGCCGAGTTCGAGCCGTTCAGCACCGAGCTCCTCAAGGGCGTCTCGGACGCGATCGCCGACACCGGCTACGAGCTGATCGCCTACGCGGGCAGGCACCACGGTGGCCACGTCGGGTGGGAGCGCCGGTCGCTGGTGCGGCTCGGCGGGTCGGTCATCGACGGGGCCATCGTCGTGACACCGACGATCGTCGACGCCCGCAGCGGCGACATCCCCATCGTCGCCGTCGACCCCCACACCGGCCCGACCGACGTCCCGACGGTGGAGTCCGACAACCTCGCCGGCGCCACCACGGCCACCGAGTACCTCCTCGGGCTCGGTCACCGTCGCATCGGCTTCCTCGGCGGTCGTGCCGACCTCGAGTCGGCACGTCTGCGGGAGAAGGGTTTCCGCGAGGCGATGCACCGTGCCGGCGTCGAGGTCGACGAGTCGCTGGTGGTGGTCGGCGGCTACCGCGCCGAGACGGCGGAGGCGCCTGCGCGCGAGCTGCTCGCGCGGGCCGAGCCGCCGACGGCCGTGTTCGCCGCGAACGACCTGACGGCGATCCGCACGATGGAGGTCGCCCGCTCGCTGGGCTACGACGTCCCGGGCGACCTGTCGGTGATCGGCTTCGACAACGTGCCCGAGTCGGTCCTCGCGACGCCGCCGCTCACGACGATCTCCCAGCCGCTGCGCGAGATCGGCGCGACGGCGCTGCACATGCTCGCTGCGCTGCTCGAGGGGACCGACCCCGGCCCCACCCACGTGCGGATGCCCACGACGATGGTCGAGCGCGGTTCCTGCCGCCGGCTCTGAGAAGCGTCGCGGCACAGACCCTCTCGGCCGCGACGTCCGCCGTCAGTCGGTGGTGGTGGTGGTCCAGCGGGCGTCGGCCGTCGTGACCTCGTGCACCGGTCCTTCCAGGACGGTGCTGGCCTCGGCCCGGCGGTGCGCCGCGTCACCGACCCACAGGCGCAGCTCGCCGGGCTCGACCACCCGGCGGCCGTCGCGGGCGGTGAAGGCGAGCCGCGTGGCCGGCACGGCGAACCGCACCGTCGTCGACGCACCGGGCTCGAGGTGCACCCGGCGGTACCCCAGCAGCTGGGCGACAGGACGGGTGACGCTGGCGTGCACGTCGCGCCCGTAGAGCTGGACGACGTCGTCCCCGGCCACGGCACCGGCGTTGCGCACCTCGACCGACGCGAGCAGTCCGGTGTCGGTGCGCGAGTCCTCGACCTGCAGCAGCCGGTGCTCGAACTCGGTGTAGGACAGGCCGAAACCGAACGGCAGCGCCGGTGAGCTCGCGAGGTTGGTGACGTCGCCGTCGCCGCCGAGCGGGGGGTGCAGGTAGGAGAACGGTTGTGCCCCGGCCGGGTTGGGAAGGCTGACCGGGAGCCGCCCGGACGGGTTCACCCGTCCCGACAGCACGCCCGACACCGCCGGACCTCCCTCCTCGCCGGGGAAGAACGCCTGCACCACGGCCGCGCAGCGCCCGAGCGCCCAGCCGACGGCGTACGGGCGGCCGGTGAGCATGACCAGGACGACCGGCGTGCCCGTCGCGAGCACCTCCTCGACCAGCCGGCGCTGCACGCCGGGGAGCTCCAGGTCGTCGCGGTCGCAGCCCTCGCCGACGGTGCCGCGCCCGAACAGGCCGGCCCGGTCGCCCACGACCACCACGGCGAGGTCGGCGCCTGCGGCCGCCTCGCGGGCGGCGGCGAACCCGGTGGTGCCCGGACCGTCGACGGTGCAGCCCTCCGCGTGCACGAGGTCCGCGGCGGGCAGCTCCTCCCGCAGGGCCTGCAGCACGGTCGGCACGGCGATGCCGGCGTCGGTCCCGGGGTGGTTCGGGATGACGTGGTTGACGAAGGAGTAGCAGCCGAACATCGCGTCGATGCGGTCCGCGTTCGGTCCCACCACGGCGATCCTGCGGGCACCCCGCAGCGGCAGGGTCCCGTCGTTGGCGAGCAGCACCACGGACTCCTCGGCCAGCCGGCGGGCGATCGCGCGGTGCTCCTCGCCGTCCAGGTCGGGTGCCGTCGACGGCTCGCCCTCGAACGTCTCGTCCAGGAGCCCGAGCTCCTCCTTCTGCCGCAGCGCGCGCCGGACGGCGCGGTCGACCAGTGCCTCGTCGACGGCGCCGGTGCGCACCGCCTCGGCCAGCGGCCCGAGGTAGGCGTCGCCGGTGGGGAGCTCGACGTCGACGCCGGCGGCGAGCGCCTGGCCGGCGGCCTCGCCGAGGTCGCGTGCGACGCCGTGCAGAAGGTGCAGGAAGGCGACGCCGAAGTAGTCGGCGACCACCGTGCCGTCGAAACCCCACTCGCCGCGCAGCACGTCGGTGAGGAGCGAGGGGTCGGCGGCGACGGGGACGCCGTCGATCTCGGTGTAGGCGTGCATGACCGAGCGCGCGCCGCCGTCGAGCAGCGCCATCTCGAACGGCAGCATGAACACGTCGCGCAGCTCGCGCGGGCCGGCGTGCACGGGTCCGAAGTTGCGGCCCGCCTGGGACGCGGAGTAGCCGACGAAGTGCTTGAGGGTGGCGTGCACGCCGGCGCGCTGCAGGCCGCGGACGTACGAGGTGCCGACCGTCCCCACGAGGTAGGGGTCCTCGGAGATGCACTCCTCGACCCGGCCCCACCGGGGGTCGCGGACGACGTCGAGGACCGGGGCGAGCCCCTGGTGGATGCCGAGGCCCCGCATCGAGCCGCCGATGGCCTCGGCCATCCGCTCCACCAGGGCCGGGTCGAAGGCGGCACCCCAGGCGAGCGGCGTCGGGAAGGTGGCCGCGCGCCAGGCGGCCAGGCCGGTCAGGCACTCCTCGTGCACCAGGGCGGGGATGCCCAGCCGGGTGCCGGTGACGAGCTCGCGCTGGCGGGCCCACAGCCACCGGCGCCGCTCGTCGGGGTCGACCGGCCGGGTCCCGTACACGCGGGTGAGGTGGCCGAGCCCGTGCCGGGTGGCCTCGTCCAGACCGGGCGCGGCCGAGAACGCGCCCTGGAGCGGGGCGACCGCCTCGCCGTCCCCCTTGTCCCAGAAGCCGACGATCTGGGCGAGCTTCTCCTCCAGCGTCATCCGGGCGAGCAGGTCGCCCACGCGGTCGCCCGGGGCGAGGTCGTCGGGGGCGGTGTGCAGCTGGGTCACGGTGGTCCTTCCGGAGTGCGGGCGTCAGCCCTTGACGGCGCCCTGCAGCCCGCTGACGATCCGGCGCTGCATGAGGAGGAAGAAGACGAGCGCGGGGACCATCGCCAGGGTGGTGAAGGCGAAGACCCCTGCGGTGTCCGAGGAGTACTGCGAGGAGAAGTCGGCGACGCCGAGCGGCAGCGTGCGCCGGTCGCCCTGCAGGAGCAGCAGCGGCAGCAGGTAGGCGTTCCAGGACGCCACGAACGCCAGCACGCCGACGGTGACCACGCCCGGGCCCGACAGCGGGACCACCACCCGCCAGAAGAACTGGATCCGGTCGGCGCCGTCGAGCACCGCCGCCTCCTCGATCTCGGTCGGGATCGCCATCAGGAACGGGCGCAGGATGATGATGGTGACGGGCAGGGCGAAGGCGGCCTGGGGGAGCGCGACGCCCCACCAGGTGTTCCCCATCTGCAGCTGCCGCGTCACGATGATGAACAGCGGGATGATCGCGACGGTGGCGGGGAACAGCAGCCCGAGCACGAAGACGGTGTAGATCGCCTCGCGATAACGGAACTGGTAGCGCGCCAGCGGGTACGCGGCCATCAGCCCGAGCACCACCGCGACCACCGTCGTGATGACGGCGACGGCCGTCGAGTTGAGCGCGTAGGTCCAGAAGCTGCTGCTGGTGAGCACCCGCCGGTAGTTGTCGAGCACGAAGGGCTGGGGCAGGCCCGCTGGCGACTCCGCCAGCTGCGCGTTCGTGCGGAAGCCACCAAGGACCGCGTACAGCACCGGCCCGAGCGTGAGCGCCACGATGACGAGCGCGACCAGCAGGACGACGGGGGAGGCCCCGCTGTACGGCCCGGTGGCGCGGATCCGGCGCCGGGTGGGCCGGCCGCCGGTCTCGAGGGCGCTCACACCACACCGCGTCTCGCGCCGGCGTCGGCCGCGCCGACGTCGCGCCGCAGCACCAGCAGCTGGTAGGCCAGCGCCGCCACCAGGGCGACGGCGAACAGGATCACCGATGCGGCGGTGGCGATCCCGTAGTTGTAGCGCTTGGTCCCCTCGGTCACGAGGAACGTCGCCATCGTCGTGGTCGCGTTCGCCGGCCCGCCGCCGGTGAGGATCCACACCATGTCGAACAGCTGGATCGAGCCGATCATCGACAGGAACGCCCAGGTGCGGATGGTGGGGCCGAGCAGCGGGACCGTGATCCGGCGCTGCACCTGCCACCACGAGGCACCGTCGATCTGCGCGGCCTCGACCAGCTCGTCCGGGACGCCTTGCAGGCCGGCGAGGAACAGCAGCACCGCCAGGCCCAGGTACTTCCAGGTCAGGACGGCCAGCACCGTGTAGAGCGCGACGTCGGGGGTGCCGAGCCAGCCCTGCTCGGGCCCGGACAGGCCGACGGCGCCGAGCAGCGCGTCGATGACGCCGTACTGCGGCTGCAGCAGCTGGAACCACACGACGCCGGCGATGACCTCGGAGAGCACGTACGGGACGAAGATGATCGTCCGCAGCACGCCCTGGCCGCGCATCCTGCGGTTCAGCAGCAGCGCGATCGCCAGGCCCAGCGGGAGCTGGACGGCGATCGAGAGCACCGCGATGACGACGTTGTGCGCGAACGCGTCCCGGAACACCTCGTTGCCGAGGACGGTGGCGTAGTTCTGCAGGCCGACGAAGTCGACGAGCGGGCCGAAGCCCTTCCAGCGGTAGAAGGAGAACTGGACCGCCCGGGCGACCGGCCAGACCACGAACACCAGGAACAGGGCCAGGGCGGGCCCGACGAACAGGACGACCTCCAGGGCCGTCCTGACGCCCCCGCCCCGCCCGCCCCGCCGGGCGCTGCCGGTGGCCGACCGCGCCGTGGCGTGGTCGGTCTCACCGGCAGCGGGCCCGGCGGAGCGGAACGCGGTCGAGCCGCGGGTCGCAGACGTCACTTCTCGGCGTCCGCCGCCTGCTGGGTCTTGGCCACGATGTCCTGCGCCGTCGCCGACCCGGCGAAGACGAGCGCGATGGTGTCGTTCATCGCGCCGCCGACGGACTGGCCGAACGCCGTGTCGAAGTACAGCTGCACGTAGGGCGAGCTGTCGCGCACCTCGAGCAGGCCCGCCAGTGCCGGGTCCTTGACGGCGTCCGAGGCGGCCGGGTTGGTCGGCAGGCCCATGTCGCGCTCGGCGAAGCCCTGCTGCACCTCGTCCGAGAGCAGGTACTGGGCGAACTCGACGGCCACGTCGGGCGCGTCCTGGGAGACCGCCCACGCGTCACCGCCGCCGAGGGCGGCCGCGGGGTCGCCCTCGCCGCCGTCGACCTCGGGGAACGGGAACCAGCCGAGGTCCTCGCCGAGGCCGGTGCCGTCGGGCGTCAGGCCCTGCATCACGCCCGGCTCCCAGTGCCCCTGCATCTCCATCGCGACCTTGCCGGTGGCGAGCAGGCCGGAGGCGCTGGTCGGACCGGTCTGGGCGGACGTCGCGAGGAAGCCGGTGTTGAACGGCTGCGCGCCGACGATCTCCTCCAGGTCCTCACCGGCGCGGACGAAGCACTCGTCGGAGAAGTCGAGGGTCTTGACCGCGTCCTCGAGCACCTCCCGCGGGCACTGCCGCAGCGCGAGGTAGTACCAGTAGTGCGCGGCCGGCCACTTGTCGCCGGCGCCGACGGAGATCGGCTCGATGCCGGCCTCGCGCAGGGTCTGCGCGTCGGCGAGCAGGTCGTCGACCGTGGTGGGGGGCTCGGTGATCCCGGCCTGCTCGAACAGCGCCTTGTTGTACCAGAACCCGACCACGCCGACCGAGAACGGCAGCGCGTAGGTCCTGCCGTCCACCTGCCAGCCGGCGACCGAGCCGCCGAGGTCGTCGATGACGTCGGCCGCGGGCTCGGACAGGTCCTTGGTCAGCCCGGCCTCGACGTGGTCGGCGAGCTCGCCGCCGCCGCGCTCCATGTACACGTCCGGCGCGTCGCCGCCCTGGAAGGCCGCGTCGAGCTTGGTCAGCATGTCCTCGTGCTGCATGGCGCTGACCTCCACCGTCGTGCCGGGGTGGTCGTCCTCGAACGCCTGCGCGATCTCGTCGTAGTACGCCTTGCCCGGGTCGGTGTTGGAGTTGTGCCACCAGGTGATCGTGGTGTCGCCGCCGTCGGAGCCCCCGGCGTCGCCGCCGTCCGTGCTCGCGGTGCCGGTGCCGCACGCGGCCAGCACCACCGTGGTGGCTCCGAGGGCCAGCGCCCGCGCAACCCGAGTCCTTGTCATCGTTCGAGCTCCTCGTCGTTGAGAGAGATTGCGCGGTCACGTTCGCACCCGCCGGCGGCGTGTGTCAATCGTTGTCGATAACGTTATCGACATGTGGCGCTGGAGATGTCGTGGGACGCCGGCGTGACGGCGTCGATCGTGCCACCGCACGGGCCCTCGCCGGTCCCGGTGGAGCGCGCCCGCGGCGACGGCCGCGTGGCGGCGCTGACCGTGGACGACGGACCGGCGGCCGCCACCGGTGCGCTGCTGGACGTCCTGGGCGAGCTGGGGGTGAGGGCCACGTTCTGCGTGGTCGGCAGCCAGGTGGTCGGGCGACCGGACCTGCTGCGCCGCACCGTCGCCGAGGGCCATGCACTGGCGAACCACGGCTGGGACTACGCCGACCTCGGCGGCGCGGGGGAGGCGGAGGTCGAGCGCTCGATCCGGCGCACGGCGGAGGCGGTCCGCGCGGCCGTCGGGCCTGTGCCCGTGCGCTGGTTCCGCGCGGCGAACGGGAGCTGGGGTCGCACCGCGGAGATCGCCGTGCGCCTGGGCCTGCAGCCGCTGGGCGTCACGGGGACGATCGGGGACTGGCTCACCCAGGACGTGGGCGTGCTGGTGCCGCGGCTGCGCGAGGCGTTGCGACCCGGCGGCCTGCTGCTGGTGCACGACGGCGGCGGCGACCGCCGGGGGACGGTCGCCGCCGTCCGTCAGGTGCTGGGGGAGGCGCTCGAGGAGGGTTGGCGGTTCACCCTCCCCGAGCACCCCGACCCGGTCGGGCCCGAGGTCAGCGGCTCGGGCGCTGGGTGATGCGGGGCTGCACGTACGGCGGCCCCGCGAACGCGAGGTCGTGCTGCATCGAGCGGTACGCCGGCTTCGGCTGGTAGTCCGCGTCGTAGATCGCGGCCATCGCCTCGCGGCCGGGCCCGGCGCCGAAGTCCCAGGTGTTGGTCCAGCTGTGGCCGTCGTCGAAGCCCCACACCGTGTACGAGATGCAGTGCCTGCTGGCCAGGCACCCCTGCATCAGCGCGCTGTAGTTGTACGCCTGCGCCTGGAGCAGCGGGTTGAGGGCGTCGCTGGTCATCTCCTCCGGCAGCAGGTTGCGGACGTCGACCTCGGTGAGCGCCGTGGCGACGCCGAGACCGGCGAAGCGGTCGAGCATGTCCTGCACCTGGAACGCGGTGTAGTTGCCGTAGCGCGTGGACAGGTGGGCCTGGCTGCCGACGCCGTCGATCGGCACACCCTTGCGCTTGAGGTCCTCGACCATGTCGTAGACGAACTGGGTCTTGTCCAGCGGGCCTCCGTCGCCGAAGGCGTCGATGTTGTAGTCGTTGTAGAACAGCAGCGCCTTGGGATCGGCCTGGCGGGCCCACCGGAACGAGTCCGCGACGTAGTCCGGGCCCAGGTGCTCGGCCCAGAACCCCTTGTAGGTGATCTCGCCGTCGGGGGAGTCCCACGGGTCGGTGGCCGCCTCGTTGACGACGTCCCACTGCCAGATCCGGCCCTTGAAGTGCGAGACCACGGTCTTGACGTGGTTGCGCAGGATGCCGCGCAGCTCGGTGTCGGAGATCGAGCCGTCGGCCACGCCCTCGGTGAGCCACGCCGGCAGCTGGTTGTTCCACACCAGCACGTGGCCGCGCACGCGCTGCTCGTTGGTCGCCGCGAACTCCATGAACTCCTCGGCGGCCGCCCAGTCGTACTGCCCGCGAACGGGTTCCAGCGCCTCCCACTTCATGACGTTCTCCGCCGTCACGGTGCCGAACTCGGTCGACGCGATCTCGCGGTAGGTGGGGTCGGCGAGCGCCTCGTTGTCGATCGCGGTGCCGATGGCCAGCCGGTGCCGGTCGGCCAGCGCCTGCAGGGTCTGCTCCTGCGGCGGCACCGGCCGGCGCCCGGCCAGGCCGGTGAGGACACCGTCCCGGCGACGACGGCCGCTGCGGCGACGATCCCGACGGCCCCGACGAATCTGCCTGTTCTCATCAAGTGCTCCTTTGCACGACGAACCGGACGTGGCGTGTAGAACGTTATCGACATCGTTATCGCCGCACCAGGGGTCGGGCCGGACCAGATGCCCAGGGCCGTCGAGGAGGTTCAGGCGGTCCAGCGGCCGGGCGCGGCGACGACGGCGGACAGCTCGCGCAGGGCGGCGCCGGTGGCCCCGGCCGCGACGTCCGGGTCGGCGGTGCGGATCGTCGGCGGCGTCCAGCGGGCCGACAGCGCGCGGCGGCGCAGCCCGTCCTCGAGCTCCTCGCGCAGCAGGTCGCCGACCAGCCCGAGGTGCCCGCCCAGGACGATCGCGGGGATGTCCACGACGTTGACGACCCCGGCCAGCGCGACGGACAGGGCGCGCGCGGCGCCGGACAGGGCCTGCAGCGCGGCGCGGTCGCCGGACCTGGCGCGCTCGGCCAGCACGTCGGTGGGTGCCGCCGCGGGCAGGCCGGCGGCGGCGAGCAGCGCCCGCCGTCCCGCGTACCGCTCGAGGCACCCCGTCGACCCGCAGGGGCAGGGCGGGCCGTCCGGGTCGACGCAGACGTGGCCGATCTCGCCGGCCCAGCCGTGCCGCCCGCGCATCACCCGGCCGTCGAGCACGACCGCCCCGCCGATGCCGGTCTCGCCGGAGACGTAGACGAAGTCGGCCAGCGCGCCGGGCCGTCCCGGCGCGGGCTCGGCGACGGCGTGCGCCGCGAGGTCGGCCTCGTTGCCCACGTGCACGGGCGCGTCCACGCCGTCCGGCAGGTCGAGGAGGGCGGCGACGTCGACGTCGGACCACCCGAGGTTCGGTGCGAGCAGCAGCCGCCCGGTGCCCGAGTCGACGATCCCCGGCAGCGCGACGCCGGCACCGGCGAGGACGAGGTCGTCGGGCACCCCGGCGAGCACGCGCGACGCCAGGCGCGACAACCGCCGCAGCACCGGCCGCGGCCGGCTGCCGACGAGGTCGCCCGGTTCGACGAGCTCGGCGACCACCTCACCGCGCAGGTCGACCACGCGGGCGGCGACGAAGGTGGCGTTCACCTGCAGGCCGAGGGCGGCGATTCCGCGCCCGGCCACCAGCGGGGTCGCGGGACGCCCGGGGCCGGTGACGGCCGGAGGGTCCAGCTCGGCCAGGACGCCGGCGAGCACGAGGTCGTCGACCAGCCGCGACACCGTGGAGCGGGTCAGGGCCGTGCGCTGCGCGACCGCCGCACGCGAGGGAGGGGTGGCTGCGCCGAGGACCGTCCGCACGACCAGCGCGAGGTTCGCCTCGCGCAGGCTGGACTGGCGAGACCCGCTGCCGCGGACCGCGTCCGGGGTGGGCGAGGGTCTGGGCACCACTTGACCCTAGCGCGGACGACGCATAAGTTGCGACGAACAACTAATGCTGATCTCGACGAGGAGACACCGATGGTTCGCCAGCCCACGCCCGAGGACAGGTTCTCGTTCGGTCTCTGGACCGTCGGCTGGACGGGCACGGACCCGTTCGGCGGCCCGAGCCGGCCGGCGCTGGACCCGTGGGAGTACTCGGACAAGCTCGCGGAGCTCGGCGCCTGGGGCGTGACCTTCCACGACAACGACGTGTTCCCGTTCGACGCCGACGAGGCGACGCGGCGCTCGATCGTCGACCGGTTCAAGCAGGCGACCGACGCCGCGGGCCTGGTGATCGAGATGGTCACGACGAACACCTTCAGCCACCCGGTGTTCAAGGACGGCGGCCTGACCTCGAACGACCGCGGCGTGCGGCGTTTCGGCCTGCGCAAGATCCTGCGCGCCGTCGACCTGGCCGCCGAGCTCGGCGCCACCACCTTCGTGATGTGGGGCGGCCGCGAGGGCAGCGAGTACGACGGCTCCAAGGACGTGTTCGCGGCGATGGAGCGCTACAAGGAGGGCCTCGACACCGTCGCCGGCTACATCAAGGCGCAGGGCCACGACATGCGGATCGCGTTGGAGCCCAAGCCGAACGAGCCGCGCGGGGACATCTTCCTGCCGACCGCGGGCCACGCCCTCGCGCTCATCGCCGAGCTCGAGCACGGCGACATCGTCGGCCTCAACCCCGAGACCGGTCACGAGCAGATGGCCAACCTCAACTACACCCACGGCCTGGGGCAGGCGCTGTGGAGCGACAAGCTCTTCCACATCGACCTCAACGGCCAGCGCGGGCTGAAGTACGACCAGGACCTGGTGTTCGGGCACGGCGACCTGATGTCGGCGTTCTTCACCGTCGACCTGATCGAGAACGGCTTCCCCGGGTACCCCGACGCCCCGCGCTACACCGGCCCGCGCCACTTCGACTACAAGCCCTCGCGCACCGAGCACATGGACGGTGTCTGGGAGTCGGCGCGCGCCTGCATGGCCACCTACCTGCTCCTGGCCGAGAAGGCGGCGGCCTTCCGCGCCGACCCGCGGGTGCAGGAGGCGATGGAGCACGCCGGGGTCCTCGAGCTCGCGCAGCCGACGCTGGGCGAGGGCGAGTCGGTGCAGGACCTGCTCGCCGGCGACGACGGCTTCGACCCCGAGGTCGCGGCCGAGCGCGACTTCGGGTTCGTCCGGCTGCAGCAGCTCGCCGTCGAGCACCTCGTCGGCTGACGCCCGTGGCCCTCGTCGCGGGGATCGACTCGTCGACCCAGTCCTGCAAGGTCGTCGTCCGCGACGCCGCCACGGGCCGGCTCGTCCGCTCCGGCGCGGCGAAGCACCCGGGCGGCACCGAGGTCGACCCCGATCGCTGGTGGGACGCCCTGCTCGAGGCCGTTGCGGCCGCAGGCGGTCTCGACGACGTCGAGGCGGTCTCGGTGGGCGGGCAGCAGCACGGGATGGTGTGCCTGGACGCGGACGGGCAGGTGGTCCGTCCGGCGCTGCTGTGGAACGACATCCGCTCCGCCGGTGCGGCCGCCGACCTGGTGGCAGAGCTCGGTGACGGCGACCCGCAGCGCGGCGCGGCGGCGTGGGCGGACGCCGTGGGCTCGGTCCCGGTCGCCTCGCTCACCGTCACCAAGCTGCGCTGGCTGGCCGAGCACGAGCCGGAGAACGCCGCCAGGACCCGGGCGGTGGCGCTGCCGCACGACTGGCTCACCTGGCGCCTCGGCGGCACCGGCTCGCTCGACGCGCTCGTCACCGACCGCTCGGACGCCTCCGGCACCGGCTACTTCGACGCGGCGGCGGGGTCGTACCGCCACGACCTGCTGGCGCTGGCCCTGCGCCGCGACGAGGTTGCCGACCTCGTGCTGCCCCGCGTGCTCGGCCCGGCGGAGGGGGCGGGCACCGGTGACCCGGCGCGGGGCTGGGGCCACCTCCGCCTGGGCCCGGGCTGCGGCGACAACGCCGGCGCGGCCCTCGGCCTCGGGCTCGGACCGGGGGAGACGTCGGTGTCGGTCGGTACGTCCGGCGTGGTCGCCTCGGTGTCGGAGACGCCGACCACCGACCCCAGCGGACTGGTCGCCGGGTTCGCCGACGCGACCGGTCACCACCTCCCGCTCGCGTGCACCCTCAACGGTTCTCGCGTGCTGGACGCCACCGCACGGGTGCTCGGTGTGGACCACGAAGGGCTGAGCGAGCTGGCCCTGGCCGCGGCGCCCGGTGCCGGTGGTCTGGTGCACGTGCCCTACCTCGAGGGCGAGCGGACCCCCAACCTGCCGACCGCCACCGGCTCCTGGCACGGCATGACTCTGTCGACGATGACGCGCGAGAACGTCGCCCGCGCTGCGGTCGAGGGCCTGCTCTGCCTCCTCGCCGACGGCCTCGAGGCGGTCCGCGAGCAGGGTGTGGCCGTCGACCGGGTGGCCCTGGTGGGCGGCGCGGCGCGCTCGGAGGCGCTGCGGACCATCGCGCCCGCGCTCCTCGGCGTCCCCGTCGACGTGCCGACGCCCGGCGAGTACGTCGCCGACGGTGCTGCGCGCCAGGCGGCGTGGGTGCTCGCCGGCGGCGAGCGGCCACCGCGGTGGCAGACCGGTGAGGCCGGCCGGTACGAGGCGGAGCCGGACCCCGGCACCCTCGACCGCTACCGCGAGGCGGCCGGTGCCGTCGCGCGCCAGGTGCGCGAGGGGTAGCGCCGTCCCGTCGCGTGCACCGGACGAGGAGCCGCGGCCCTCCCGCGCCTCCCGGGCGCTGGAACGGCGTCCGGTTCCTCGTCCTGTGCCCGCCGGCGGAGAGGTGGCGGGGCGGCGGAGGCGGGTTGATGCGCACCGGGCCGTCGGGTGAGGATGTCGCCATGATCGACGACGCGGGCGACGCCATCGTCCGGGAGGACGGGTCCACGGTGTCGCGGGGCCACGTGGACGCCGTCCGCGCGGACGCACGGGCCGAGGCGGACGCGATGATGGCCGAGGAGCAGACCGAGCCGGCGCAGCAGCCGGCCACGCGGCGCCGCGACGCCGACTGACGGGGTCGCTCAGGACGCGACGAGCGCGGCCAGGACCGCGAGCTCGCACACCTGCTGGGTCGCGCCGAGGGTGTCGCCGGTGAAGCCGCCGAGCCGCCGGCGGAGCAGCCGGACCATGCCGGCCGTCAGCGCCGCAGCCGCCACCACGGCCACGACCGTGCGCATCGGTCCGGCGACGGCGGCGGCGAGCACGACCGCCGGCAGCGCCCAGCAGGCCGCGACCACGAGGCTGGTGCGGGTGACCTGCTCGGCCATCGGCTTGGCCTTGGCGGTCAGCCCGCCGACGTACGGCAGGGCGGTCATCACCAGCAGCGGCCAGACCCGGGACAGCACGTGCGCCACGACCAGGACGGCGCAGACGCGGGCCGTGCCGACGGCCGCCGCCTGGGTGAGCAGCGCCACCTTGGCGCCGAGCGCCAGCACCAGCCCGACGACGCCGTAGGTGCCGAGCCGGGAGTCGGTCATGATCTCCAGCGCGCGGTGCCGGTCGGCCGGCCCGCCCAGGGCGTCGGCCGTGTCGGCGAGGCCGTCCTCGTGGAACGCGCCCGTGGCCAGCACCGAGGCCGCCGTCGCCACCACGGCGACCACCACCGCCTCCCAGCGCAGCCCGGCCAGCCAGGCGGTGGCCGCGGCCACGCCACCCACCAGCCACCCGACGAGCGGGAGGTGCGCGATCGCCCGGTGCAGGCGGGCCGGGTCGTACCCCACCCACGCGCCGAGCCGGCCGGTCACCGGCACGCGGGTGTAGAGCTGGACGGCGAGCAGCACGTCGCGCGCGACGGTGGCCACCGTGCCGCCCGCGGCCGGTGCGGTCACCCGCGTCACCGCGCCGGCCCGGAGACGCCGGCCGATCCGAACGTGGCCATCTCCTCCAGCACCGCGCAGGCGCTGAGCAGCAGCGGCCACGCCAGCGCGGCACCGGAGGCCTCGCCGAGCCGCAGCCCCAGCTGCAGCACGGGGTCCAGGCCGAGCGCCTCGAGCACCACCGCGTGCCCCGGCTCGGCCGAGCGGTGGGATGCGACGCAGGCGCGCACGGTGCCGGGCTCGAGCCGCTCGGCGACCAGCACCGCGGCCGCGGTGATGAAGCCGTCGACGACGACGACCCGCCGCTCCTGCGCGCACTGCAGCACCACCCCGACCAGCGTGGCGATCTCGAAACCGCCCACCCGGGAGAGCACGTCGAGCGGGTCGCGAGCATCGCCGTGCAGCGCCCGCGCGCGCTCGAGGGCCTCGCGCTTGCGTGCGAGCCCGGCGTCGTCCAGCCCGGTGCCGGCGCCGAGCACCTCGGCGACCGGGCGGTCGAGCAGCAGGGAGGCCAGCAAGGTGGCCGACGAGGTGTTCGCGATCCCCATCTCGCCGAGCAGCACCGCGTCGCCCGGCAGGACGGCGGCGAGCTCGCGGCCCTGCGCCACCGCGGTCCGGGCGATGCCGGGGGTCATCGCGGGCCCGACGGTGCAGTCCTGCGTCCCCGGGCCGAGCCGCCTGCTCACCAGCCGCGGGTGCGGGTCGGGCGGTACGGCCGTCCCGCAGTCGACGACAGTGAGCCCGAGCCCGTGCTGGCGGGCGAGCACTGACACGGCCGCCCCGCCGGCGAGGAAACCGGCCACCATCTGCCGCGTCACCTCGGACGGGTAGGCCGAGACCCCGTGCCGGGCCAGGCCGTGGTCGGCCGCGCACACCACCACCTGGCCGTCGCGCAGCCGCGGCCGGTCGGTGCCGAGGGCGACGGCGAGCCGCACCGCGAGGTCCTCCAGCCCGCCGAGCGAGCCCACCGGCTTGGTCTTGGCGTCGAGGCGGTCGCGGACCGACCGTGCCAGCCGCTCGTCGTCCGCGTCGGACCGGGGCGGGGCGGGTGGCGCAGCCGGGCGGGTCCCGGAGGAGGACGGCGGGGGCGGGGTGGGGGAGCGCACCGGGTCATCCTGCTGGTCCCCGCCCCGGGCCGGGGCAGCGGCCCGGCGGGTGGGTGGCCGCGTCAGCGGCGGGGCTGCGAGGAGCCGACCGGGGACCCGGTGTGCCCGTGGCCGTGCTCGTGCCCCTGCTCGCGGCTGTGCTCGCGGCTGTGCTCGCGGCTCTGTTCGCGGCTCTGTTCGCGGCTGTGCTCGTGGGTGTGCTCGCGGCTGTGCTCGGTCAGCAGGCGCAGCAGGCTGTCGTGGTCGCGCGCCATCCGGGTGCGCGGCCAGGTGCGCCCGTCGCTGCGGCCCGACCAGTCCAGCCGCACGATCGAGTACTCGCCGTTCGCCAGGGCGAAGCAGGTCAGCTCGCACCGGCTGCACCGGGCATGCACGTCGACGGCCTGGCGGCGGACGGCGGCGAGCGGGTGCTCCTCACCGACCTCCCGCCCCAGCTCGGCGGTGATCGCCGCCCGCGCGATGTCGTCGGGCCGCGACCAGAACATCGGCAGGTCGCTCACCGTCCCATCGTGCCCAACCGGCGCCGGCGCGGCACCTCGGGGACGGCGGCGATGGCGCCGCGACGCACGTGAACCGCGTTCAGCCGTCGGTGAAGTCGCCTGACGCGAGCTCGCGGTCTCTGGCCGCGATCGCGGCCACGACGCGGCGGGCGACGAGGTCGGGATCGAGGCCCTGCGGGAGCCGCGGCGCCGTGCCGGCGAGCGGCCGCCCGGCCAGACCCGTCTCGGTGTGGGGCGGGCGGACGTCCAGCACGCTGACCCCGGACCGTCGCAGCTCGGTGCCGAGGGCGGTGCCCGCCGCCGTGAGCGCCGCCTTGCTGGCCGAGTAGGCGACCATGCCCGGCAGCGGGCGCTCGGCCACCACGGCGCTGAGGTTGACCACGAAGCCGCGGGACTCCTGCAGCAGCGGCAGCACCCGGTTGAGGACCACGAGCGGACCGACGACGTTGGTGAGGAAGAGCTCCTCGATCACGGCGTCGTCGGTGTGGGCCAGCGGGCCGAACGCGACGACGCCGGCGGCGTGCACCAGGCCGTCGAGCCCGCCGAGCCCGTCGGTCGCGGCACGGACGATCGCGTCGCCGGACGAGGAGATGTCGGCCGCGACGACCGGGGTGCCCTGCACCCCCGTGGCGGCGAGCCGGTCGGCGTCGCGCCCGACGAGCAGCAGCCGCGCCCCGGCGGCTGCCAGCTCGCGGGCGATGCGCGAGCCGAGGGCACCGCTGGCGCCCACCACCGCGACCCTGGCTCCGGACAGCTCGCGCGTGGTCATGGTCCGGACCCTACGTCGGGGGTCGCGGGCGCATCCGGACGGGGCGCCCGTGAGGAAAGCACGAGGACAGCAGGACAGACGACGCGCCGTCCCGCGCGCCGCCCCCCGGACCGGAAGAGGCAGCGATGACCACCACTGGCGACCAGCCCACCCAGGACACCACCGTGCGGAACACGTTCCGCGCGCCCGCCCCCGACGTGTCGTGGACCGACCTCGGCCAGGACCTCTGGTCCTACCTCACCGGCCGCGGTGCCGCGATCAACTACACCTTCCAGAACATGAAGGTCCAGGTCCCGCGCGACACCGGGGACGACGCGCCGCGCGCCACCTGGCAGCTCGACGGCACGCTGCGGATCACGACCAGCGACGACGAGTTCACCGGCGCAGACCCCTCGCGCGGCTGACCCGTGGCCCGGCAGGTGCAGGTCGACGCGGACCTGGCGTTCAGCATCACGCCCGCCGCGACGGGACGGCGCGACGGAGGGGCGCGACCCGTCAGCGGGACGGTCCGTGCCGCCGGCACGCACATCACCGTGAGCAGCGACGACGTCCTTGCGCTCTCGACCACCTCTGCCGGGCGCTCGGTCGACCGCGTCGCGACCGAGCTCGCCCGCCGAGGGTTCACCCTGTCGCTCGCCGGGCCGCGCGGCCCGGTGGTCACGATCGGTGCGGTCCCGCGGCCGTTCTGGCACCGCGTCGTCACCCGGTCGCGCCACGTCCGCGTCGACGACTGGCGCGAGGCGTGGCGGATCCGGCAGGCGCAGCGCCGGCAGCCGGGGGCGCAGGACGACGACGCCGTGGCGCTGCCGCCGCCGACCCCGTTCCCGCTGGCACCCACCTTCCGGCGCCTGCGCCGGCCGGTCACCACGACGCACGACCCCGCCGGCGGCGGACGACCGCAGCTGGTCCTGTCGATGGGGGCGACGCCGACCCGCGACTCGCGCCGGCTGGTGTTCCGGCTCCCGCCGGGCGTCACGACGATCGGCAGCAGCGACGACGTCGACCTGCGTCTGGACGGCCTCGCCCCGCTGCACGCCGAGGTGCGCCGCGACGACCAGGACGAGTACGTGCTCGTGCCGCTCGCGTCCGACGCCGTGACGCTGGTCAACGGTGGTGCGGCGCCGCGGCACGTCCTGCGGGCCGGGGCACGGATCCAGCTGGGGCAGTGGCGGATGAGCTACTGGCGCGACGAGCACGCCGACCACGGCCGCCCGTTCGGCGGGCGCGAGGGCGGCGAGCTCAGCCACCAGCGGCCGCAGCAGCGGCCCGAGTACCGGGTGGAGCCGCCGGCACGCTGACCGCGGGGTGACGGGCCCACGGGAATGGGCTCAGCCGGCGACGACGAACGGTGAGCGGCCCTCCCAGCCCCCGTCGACCGCGAGCGAGACCATCGCCGCCGCGACGTCGGCCTTGGCCAGCGGCCGCGCGGTCAGGCCGGGCGCGGCCTCGGTCAGCCGCCACCGGCCGGTGCCGGGCGCCTCGCGGAGCCGGGGTGGCCGCACCTCGGTCCAGCTCAGGCTGCTCGCCGCGAGCACCGCGTGCTCACCCTCCTTGTCGGCGACCAGGTCGTGCGCCAGCCGCCGGGTGAGGGCCGAGACCGCGCGCACACCAGGACCTTTCGCGTCGCCCGGGAGCGTCACGCCTGCACCGGAGACGGTCACCACACGCGAGACCGTGGAGGACGAGGCCGCTGCCACGAGGTGCGGCATGCCGACCCGGCCCACGTCGGGTCCCGAGCCGCGGGTCACCCCCACGCACCACAGCACCGCGTCGACGCCGTCGACCGCGCGCGCCACCGCTCCCAGGTCGCGCACGTCGACCGCGAGCGGGACGGCGCCGTCCGGGGCTGCGCTACCCGCGCGACTGCCCGCGCGCACCCGGTGGCCCGCGGCCAGCGCCGCGACCACCGCCTGGGTTCCCACGCCACCTGCGGCTCCGAGGACGAGCAGCTCCACCGTGCACCTCCGCTAGTTGTCAGGTTCCCTGACAGTTTACACGCCTCCCGCGGTGGCTAGGGTGCCGCGGTGACCGACGACGCGGTGCCTCTCGCGCTGCTGCTGCTGCGGGCGAGCCGGTGGTTCGACCGCCGGGTGATCGAGGAGCTGGAGCGGCGCGGCTGGCCGCGCCTGACCTCGGCCCAGACGCTCGCCTTCGCCCACCTCGACGACGACGGCACGCCACCGGCCGAGCTGGCCCGCCGCCTCGGCACGACCCGGCAGTCGACCTCCGACCTGGTGGCGGTGCTGGTGCGGCTCGGCCTGCTCGAGGTCCGCGACGACCCCGGTCGTGCCCGAGGGCGGCTGGTGCACCTCACCGCGCGCGGCCGGGACCTCGCCGCGGACGCTCGCGAGGTGCTGCTGGCCGACGAGCGCGACCTGCCGGCGGTCGAGGTCGCCGCCGTCCGCCGGGCGCTGACCCGGCTGGCGCTGGGTGACGACGCCGGCTGAGGTTCACCCCGGGGCGTGGCCGCCCAGGTCGAGCACGGCTCGCGTGCCGCCGCCGGGAGCCTGCATGACCCGTGCGGTCCCGCCGTGGGCGGCCACCGCGTCGGCGACGATGGCCAGGCCGAGGCCGGTGCCGGGCAGGGCGCGCGCCTCGTCCGAGCGCCAGAACCGCTCGAACACCCGCTCGCGGTCGGCGGGCGCGACGCCGGGCCCCTCGTCGTCGACCTCGACCCGGCCCCCGGCGGCGGCGACCCGGACCGTGCTGCCGGGCGGGGAGAACTTCAGCGCGTTGTCGAGCAGGTTGACCACCGCGCGCTCGAGCGCCTCGGCGTCGGCGTCCGGCACGACCCACGGTGCGACCTCGCACCGGACGCGGCGGCCGTCGGCCCGTCGGCGCGCGCGGGCGACGGCGCGCTCCACCACCTCGTCCAGCCGGACCTCGCCCCGCGCCGGCGGCGGCCCGTCGTGGGCGAGCACCAGAAGGGAGCCGACCAGCGTCGACAGTTCGTCGAGCTGCCCGTCCACGTCGTCCATCAGCGCGGCCCGCTCGGCGTCCGGCAGCGGCCTGCCGGCCCGCTCGCTGCGCACCAGCAGGTCGAGGTTGGTGCGCAGGCTGGTGAGCGGCGTGCGCAGCTCGTGGCTCGCGTCGGCGACCAGGCGGTTCTGGCGGTCGCGCGCCGACGCCAGGGCCGTGACCATCCGGTTGAACGACGCGGCCAGGCGCGCCACCTCGTCCCCGGGCGGGGCCTGCGGCACCTCGACGCGGACGGCGAGGTCCTGCGTGCGCGCCACCGTCTCGGCGACGTCGGCCAGCTCGCGCACCGGGCGCAGCCCGCCCCGGGTGAGCAGGTAGCCCGACAGCGCCGCCACGAAGGCGCCGGGCACGCTGAGCACCAGCATCGTCGTGAGCAGGCGCTGCGCCAGCACGCCGAGGTCGGTGAGGTCGGCACCGAGCCGCGCGGTCCATCCGTTGGGCAGCTCGCGGTCGAGGACCAGCACCGGCGCCCCTCGCTCGGACGGCACCTGCTGCAGGTCGCTGTCGGACAGCCACCGGACGACCCACGGAGCGGTCCGCACCGGCTCCAGCGCCATCGCGTCCGCCGGGCGGCACACCTGCCCGGACGGCCCCCGGAGCTCGACCAGCACGTCGCTGTCCGAGCGCAGGCCGCCGGGCAGCCCGGACGCCACCAGGTCGCACAGCGTCTCGCCGTCGCCCGAGGCGAGCGGGGAGGACGCCAGGCCCCCGGCGAGGGTGGTGAGGCGGTCCTCGACCTGCGTCACCGACGTCCGGGCCGCGACCACCACCACGGCGCCGCCGGCGACGACGAAGAACAGGAAGCCGGCGACCGCGGTCCGCAGGGCCAGCCGCGCGAGCAGCCCGCGCGGGCGCCGCACCCGCCACGACGCGGAGCCGGTCACGCGTCCGCCGGTCGCACGACGTAGCCCACGCCGCGCACGGTGTGCAGCAGCCGCGGCAGCCCGCCTTCCTCGGTCTTGCGCCGCAGGTAGCCCACGTACACCTCGAGCGCGTTCGAGCCCGGGTCGAAGTCGTAGCCCCAGACCTGCTGCAGCAGCTGCGCCCTGCCCAGCACCTGGCGCGGGTGCAGCATCAGCGTCTCCAGCAGGTCGAACTCCCTGCGGGTCAGCGCGACGGGCCGTCCGGCCCGGCTCACCTCCCGGCTGCCGGTGTCCATCCGCAGGTCACCGACGACGAGCACCGCGCGGTCGGCGGCGGTGACCACGGCACGCCGCCCGAGCGCGCGGAGCCGGGCCAGCAGCTCCTCCAGCGCGAACGGCTTCGGCAGGTAGTCGTCGGCCCCCGCGTCGAGGCCGCGGACGCGGTCACCGGTCGACTCGCGGGCAGTGAGCACCAGCACCGGCACCGTGCTGCCGGCGGCCCGCAGCCGCCGGCACACCTCGAGGCCGTCGAGGCGGGGGAGGCCCAGGTCGAGGACCACGACGTCGGGGGCGTGCAGGTCGACCGCCTCGAGCCCCTCGACGCCGTCGGTGGCGGTGACCACCTCGTAGCCCTCGAAGGCGAGGCTGCGCTCCAGGCTGCGCCGCACGGCCGGGTCGTCCTCGACGACGAGCACCTTCACGCCGCCATCCTCTCCCGCTGCCGGCCCCGCGACGTGGACCCGCTCAGGCCGTCACGTCGCGGCGGACGAAGGACGTGGCCGCCGCGCCCGCCGACAGCACCAGGTACGCGCCGACCGTCACCAGGGCCGCGGCCATCGTGACGGTCTCGGTGCCGCCGGCTGCGACGGCCGACAGCAGCTGCCCGGGCAGCCACCCGTCCGAGCCGTCGACGGTGCCCACGACGATGGTCTCGACGAGGAACAGCCAGGCCACGCCGAGCGCGACGGCCGGGATCGGCGTCCGCATCAGCACCCCGAGGGCGGCGCCGAGGGTGGCGTACCCGACGGCCGACAGCGCCACCTGGCCCACCGTCGCCAGCGAGGAGCCGAGGCCGTCGGCGGTGAACCACAGGTCGGTGTCGATGCCCTGCCCGCCGGCCAGCGCGCTCGCGAGCCCGGCGGCCACGACGGCCGCGACCAGGACGGCGCCGGCGGTGAAGGTGGCGACCGCCGCCCAGGTGCCGGCCAGCAGCCGCAGCCGCCGCGGCTCGCGGACGAGCAGGTTGCGCAGCGTCCCGCTGGTGTACTCGCCGGCGAAGGTCGCGGCGGCGACGCACAGCGCGATGATGCCGAACACCCCGACCGCCGAGCTCAGGCCCTCGAGCAGGCCGGAGGCCGCGGCGAGCGACTCGGTGGTGGTGCTGAGCCCGGCCGGCCCGGGTGGCGCGGCGCCGGCACCCTCCTGCGCGGCCGCCACCTCGGCGGCGGGCTCGGCGAAGGTGACCACCAGGGTGGTGACGAGCGCCGTCACCGCTGCGGTGGCGCCGTAGGTGCCCCACAGCAGGGCTGGTCGCCGCAGCTTGGTCCAGGCGGCGAGGAACGATCCGGTCATCAGGGTTCTCCAGGTCAGGGGTGGGGTCGGTGGCGGTGTTGCGGTTCTGGTCGCGGCTCAGCGGACGTCGCCGCTGCCGGTGCCGGTGAGGCGGAAGAACGCGTCCTCCAGCGAGGGCCGTTGCACGTCGAGCCGGGTCAGCACGACGCCCGCCCCGTGCGCCCGGCGGTTGATCTCGGCCGCCCGGGAGAGCGCCTCGGCGTCGGTCGTGGTCACGGGCAGCTCCACCTCGACCTCTCCCGACGCCGTCGTGCGCGAGCCCCAGTCGAGGGCGGCGGCGATGTCGGCGACCACCTCGGCGTCGTCCGGGCGCTCGGTCCGCAGCGCGATCCTCGGGTTCTGGCTCCGCACCAGGTCGTCGACGCCGCCCTGGAACACCAGGCGGTCCTCGCGGATCATCACCAGGTGGTCGGCCACCTGCTGCACCTCGGCGAGCAGGTGGCTGGAGACGAAGACGGTCATGCCCTCCTCGCGGAAGCTCGCCACCAGGTCGCGCATCTGCGCGATGCCGGCCGGGTCCAGCCCGTTCGTCGGCTCGTCGAGGACCAGCAGCCGCGGGCTCGCGAGCAGGGCCGCCGCGATCCCGAGCCGCTGCTTCATGCCGAGGGAGTAGGACCGGAACGGGCTGCCGGCGCGCTCGGCCAGGCCGACGCGGTCGAGCACCGCGGCGACGCGGGCCGACGGCAGCCGTCCGGCGCGGGCGAGCACCAGCAGGTTGTCGCGGCCGGACAGCGCCGGCGTGAACGCCGGGCCCTCGATCATCGCGCCGACCTGCGGCAGGTAGGCCGTCCGCCGTCCGAGCGGCGCGCCAAGCACGGTGCCGGACCCGGACGTCGGGCGCACCAGCCCCAGCAGCATCCGGATCGTCGTGGTCTTGCCCGCGCCGTTCGGGCCGACGAACCCCGACACCACGCCCTGCGGGATCTCCAGGTCGAGCCCGTCCACGACCGTCCGGCTCCCGTAGGCCTTGGTCAGGCCGGTCGTGCCGACCGCGAGGGCGTGGGCGGGGCGGTCACCCGCCGGGGCGGTCGTGGTGGGCAGGGTCGTCATGGTCGTCCTCCGTCGTCGGCTGCTGCGTCAGGAGCAGCGTCGACGGCGCACCTAAGAGGACGGTGAGGAGCGACCAGGTCGGAGCATGAGGAACACCGGACGGCGTCCCGACCCCGCTGCGCTCAGCGCAGCAGGAACCCGCGCAGCAGCATCGCCGTCCCCTCGAGGTGCTCGGCCATCACGGCCCGCGCCCGGCCGCCGTCGCCGACGAGGATCGCGGCCACGATCTGGCGGTGCTGGCGGTTCGAGTGCTCGATGTTCGGCGGCAGCAGCGGGATCGCGTCCAGCAGGTCGTTGGTGCGCAGCCGCACCTCGGCCACGGCCGCCGTCAGCGTGGGCGACCGCGTCACCTCGGCGACCGCCAGGTGTAGCCGCGAGTCCAGCCTGCGGTAGTCCGCGAGGGCGGCGCCCGCGGTCTCGTCCAGCAGGCCCTCGAGGTGCGCGCGCTCGGACGCGCCGAGGTCGGTGCCTGCCGCGGTCTCGGCGGCGCCGGTCTCGACCACGTGCCGGAACGTCAGCGTGTCGACGATGTCCGCCGGTGCGGGTGCCGGACGGCGCGCCCGCTCCCTGCTGGCGGCGGCGGACGGCCCCGGGTCCGCGCTGAGGACGAACGTCCCGCCGTACCGGCCGCGCCTGACCTCCAGGTACCCCGCGCCGGTGAGGGCCGCCAGGCTCTCGCGCACCTTCTCGCGGCTGACGCCGAGGCGGGACGCCAGGTCGCGCTCGGCCGGCAGCCGCTCGCCGGGTGCGACCACCCCGAGCCGCACGGCCTGCAGGAGCCGCTCGACCGTCTCCTCGAACGCGTTCGCCGCCCGGACGGGTCGGAACAGGGCGTCGCTCGCGGACGCGCCGCGGTGCTCGCCCCCCGTCACGGCGTGCCGCCTAGACCGGTGTCACGTAGGCACCGGAGATGCCGCCGTCGACGAGGAACGTCGACGCGGTGACGAAGCTGGCGTCGTCGCTGGCCAGGAACGCGACCGCCGCCGCGATCTCCTCGGGCTGGGCGAAGCGACCCATCGGGACGTGCACGAGCCGGCGCTGGGCCCGCTCGGCGTCGCTGGCGAACAGCTCCTCCAGCAGAGGGGTGTTCACCGGCCCGGGGCACAGCGCGTTGACCCGGATGCCCTCCCGGGCGAACTGCACGCCGAGCTCGCGGCTCATCGCGAGCACACCGCCCTTGGACGCCGAGTAGGAGATCTGCGACGTCGCGGCGCCCATCACGGCTACGAAGGAGGCGGTGTTGATGATGCTGCCCCGGCCCTGCCGCTGCATGTGCGGCAGCACCGCCTTGCAGCACAGGTAGACCGAGGTGAGGTTGACCTCCTGCACCCGCCGCCACGCGTCGAGACCGGTCTCGAGGATCGAGCCGTCGTCCGGGGGCGAGATGCCGGCGTTGTTGAAGGCGACGTCCACCGAGCCGAAGCGCTCCTGGGTCACGGCGTACAGGTTCTCGACGTCGTCTGCGTCGGTGACGTCGGCACGGACGAACAGGCCTGAGACCTCCTGCGCCACAGCCGTTCCCGCAGCCTCGTCGAGGTCAGCGACCACGACCGTCGCACCCTCCGAGGCCAGCCGCCGGCAGGAGGCCGCCCCGATGCCGCTGCCCCCGCCGGTCACCACCGCGACCCGGCCCTCCAGTCGTTGCGACATGCTCACTCCTCCGTCGAGATGTAGACGTTCTTGGTCTCGGTGAACGCGTCGAGCGCGTCGGGCCCCAGCTCGCGCCCGAGCCCGGACTGCTTGAACCCGCCGAAGGGCGTCGAGTACCGCACCGAGGAGTTGGAGTTGACCGACAGGTTGCCGGCCTCGAGGGCACGGGAGGTGCGCAGGGCGCGCCCGAGGTCGCGGGTCCAGACCGACCCGGACAGCCCGTACGCGGTGTCGTTGGCGATCCGCACGGCGTCCGCCTCGTCCTCGAACGGCACGACGGTCACGACCGGACCGAACACCTCGTCGGTGAAGGCGCGGTCGTCCGGCGACACCGGTGCGAGCACGGTGGGGGCGAACCAGTAGCCGGGGCCGTCCGGCGCGCTGCCGCGGAACGCGACCGGCGCGTCCTGCGGCACGTACGAGGACACCTTGCGGTGGTGCGCCGCGGAGACCAGCGGGCCCATCTGGGTCTGCTCGTCGCCGGGGTCGCCGACCCGGAAGCCGGTCACGGCCGGCTCGAGCAGCTCCATGAACCGGTCCATCGCGCTGCGCTGGACCAGCACGCGCGACCGGGCGCAGCAGTCCTGCCCGGCGTTGTCGAACACGGCCCCGGGTGCGGCGGCGGCCGCGCGCTCGAGGTCGGCGTCCGCGAACACGATGTTGGCGTTCTTGCCGCCGAGCTCGAGGGTCACCCGCTTCACCTGCTGGGCGCAGCCGGCCATGATCGCCCGGCCCACCTCGGTGGACCCGGTGAAGACGATCTTGCGGACGTCCGGGTGGTCGACCAGCCGCCGGCCGACCACGGCGCCCTCACCGGTGACGACCTGGAAGACCCCCTCGGGCACACCGGCTTCCAGTGCGAGCTCGGCCAGGCGCACGGCGGTGAGCGGGGTGAGCTCGGCGGGCTTCAGCACGACCGTGTTGCCCGCGGCGAGGGCGGGCGCGAGGCCCCAGCCGGCGATCGGCATCGGGAAGTTCCACGGGACGATGATGCCGACGACGCCCAGCGGCTCCTTGAACGTTACGTCGATGCCGCCCGCCACCGGGATCTGCTGCCCGGTCAGCCGCTCGGGTGCCGCGGCGTAGTAGTGCAGGACGTCGCGGACGTTGCCCGCCTCCCAGCGCGCGTTGCCGATGGTGTGACCGGCGTTGGCCACCTCCAGCCGGGCGAGCTCCTCGACATGGGCGTCGACCACCTCGGCGAAGCGGCGCAGCAGCCGGCCGCGGTCGGCGGGGGAGACCGCGCGCCAGGCCGGCAGGGCGGCGACGGACCGCGCGACCGCGGCGTCGGTGTCCTCGGCGGTGGCCGACGGGACGGTCGTCAGCACCTGCTCGGTGGCGGGGTCGACGAGGGTGGTGGTGCCGGTGCTCACCGGGGATCCTCCTGCTGGTGGTGGGTCTCGTGGTCGTGGCCGCCGCCGGCGGGAGGGCCGTCGCCGTCGCGGGCGCGCCGCGCGGCCTGCACCAGGGCGGCGAACAGCCGGTCGTCGTGGGCGTCGAGCTCGGGGTGCCACTGCACCCCCAGGACGAAGGCGTCCCCTGCGAGCTCGACCGCCTCTACCGTGCCGTCCTCGGCCCAGGCCGTGGCGCGCAGGCCCTCGCCGAGCCGGTCGACCGCCTGGTGGTGGTAGCAGGGGACGTCGGCCTCGGGCCCGACCACCTGCGCCAGCGCGCTGCCGGGCTCGACCGACACCTGGACGCGTCCGTGCTGCGCCGGGGCGGGGCGGTGCAGCTCGGACCCCACGACGTCGGGCAGGTGCTGGTGCAGCGAGCCGCCCGTCGCGACGTTCAGCACCTGCGCACCGCGGCAGACGCCGAGCACGGGGACACCGCGGTCGAGGGCCACGTCGAGCAGGGCCAGCTCCCAGGCGTCGCGGTCGCGCCGCGGCGGGTCGCTGCCCTCGCGCGGCTCGGCGCCGTACCGCTCGGCGTCCACGTCGGCGCCCCCGGCCACGAGCAGGCCGTCGACGCCGTCGAGCGCCTCGGCGGCCCCGTCGGGCAGCGGGGGCAGCAGCACGGGGACGCCTCCCGCGCGGTGCACCGCCGCCACGTACAGGTGCGGCAGCAGCACGGCGGCCTGGTCCCAGGCCCCCCAGCGGGCCTGCTCCAGGTAGGTGGTGACGCCGATGCGCGGCCTGGCGGGTGCCTCGCGGTGCGCCTCAGAGGCGCTCGAAACCACGGACGCGCTCCCAGTCGGTGACGGCGGCGTCGAACGCGGCCAGCTCGACGCGTCCGGCGTTGACGTAGTGGTCCACGACGTCGTCGCCGAACGCGCCGCGTGCGACCTTGCTGCCCTCGAGCAGCGTGACGGCGTCGCGCAGCGTCCGGGGGACGTGCGGCTTGCCCGAGGTGTAGGCGTTGCCCTCGAACGCCGGCTCCAGCTCGAGCTCGTTCTCGATCCCGTGCAGACCGGCGGCGATCATCGCGGCCACGGCGAGGTAGGGGTTCACGTCACCGCCGGGCACCCGGTTCTCGAACCGCAGCGACTCCCCGTGCCCGACGACCCGCAGCGCGCACGTGCGGTTGTCGCGGCCCCACGCCAGGGCGGTCGGCGCGAAGCTGCCGTCGACGTACCGCTTGTAGGAGTTGACGTTCGGCGCGAAGAAGTAGGTGAGCTCCTCCATGCAGGCCAGCTGGCCGGCCAGGAACCGGCTCATCAGGGTGGAGAAGCCCTCAGGTCCGTCGCCCGGCATGGCCGGCTCGTCGTCGCGGCGCAGGCTCAGGTGGATGTGGCACGAGTTGCCCTCTGCCGCGTCGTACTTCGCCATGAAGGTCAGGCTCATGCCCTGCAGCGCGGCGATCTCCTTCGCACCGGACTTGTAGACGTTGTGCTCGTCGCACGCCCCGAGCGCGTCGCGGTAGCGGAACACGATCTCGTGCTGGCCAGGGTTGCACTCGCCCTTGGCCGACTCGACGTACAGGCCGGCGCCGGTCATGCCGTTGCGGATGGCGCGCAGCAGCGGCTCGACCCTGGACGTGCCGAGCACCGAGTAGTCGACGTTGTACTGGTTGCCGGGCTGCAGGCCGTCGTACCCCTTGGCCCACGCCTGCTCGAAGGTGTCGCGGAAGACGATGAACTCCAGCTCGGTGCCGGCGTGCGCGGTGAGCCCGAGGGCGGCGAGGCGGTCGAGCTGGCCGCGCAGCACCTGGCGCGGTGAGGCCGTGACGGGGGAGTCGTCCTCCCAGAGCACGTCGCACAGCACCATCGCCGTGCCCTCCTGCCAGGGCAGCAGCCGCAGCGTCGACAGGTCCGGCTTGAGGACGAAGTCGCCGTACCCGGACGACCACGACGACATCGCGAACCCGTCGACGGTGTTCATCTCGACGTCGACGGCCAGCAGGTAGTTGCAGGCCTCGGTGGCGTGGGGCACCACCTGGTCGAGGAAGTACTCCGCGCCGCACCGCTTGCCCTGCAGGCGTCCCTGCATGTCGGTCATCGCGACCACGACCGTGTCGACCGTGCCGTCGGCCACCAGCCCGCGCAGCTGCTCCAGGGTGAGCAGGCCCGGGCGCCGCTCGTCCGTACCGGTCACCGCAGGTCCTTCTCGGCCTCGGCCACCGCAGCGAACTCCTCCTCCGGGGCGTTCGAGACCAGGTGGTGGCGGCTGTAGAACCAGAAGTACGCCAGCGCCGCGACGAAGATCGCCGCGGTGATGCCGGCGGCGCGCACGTCGACGAGGAAGGTGGCGACCACGGCGCACACCGCGAGCACCAGGGCGACGCCGGTCGTCGCGGTGCCGCCCGGCGTGCGGTACGGCCGCTCGAGGTCGGGCTCCCGGCGTCGCAGCACGATGTGCGACACCATCAGCAGCACGTACGAGACGGTCGCGCCGAACACGGCGATGTTGATGAGCAGGGCGCCGTCCTGGGTGATGCCCGCCAGCAGCAGGCCGACCAGGCCCGGCACGATCAGCGCCAGGTACGGCGTCTTGCGGCCGCTGGTCACCGACAGCGCGCGGGGCAGGTACCCGGCGCGCGAGAGCGCGAACAGCTGGCGGGAGTAGGCGAACACGATGGAGAAGAAGCTCGCCACGAGTCCGGCGAGGCCGGCGTAGTTGACGAAGGTCGACAGCGCGGTGGACCCGCCGGCCGCCGTCTCGAGCGCGAGGGGCAGCGGGTTGTCGGACTCCTGGATCACCGAGGACCCGGCGCCACCCGGCGCCGCCAGCAGGATGAGTGCGGCGAACACCAGCAGCACGGCCATCGCCGCGATCAGGCCCCGGGGCATGTCCTTCTGGGGGTCGCGAGCCTCCTCGGCGGCGAGCGGGACGCCCTCGACCGCGAGGAAGAACCAGATGCCGTAGACGAACGAGGCCAGCACGCCCGCGATGCCGAACGGCAGGAAGGCGCTCGCTCCGGCGGCATCGGTCGGTGCGATGTCGAGCAGGTTGCCCGGGTCGAAGTGGGGGAGCATGCCGACCACGAAGGCCAGCAGGGCCACGACCGCGATCGCGGTGATCGCGAACATCACCTTGAGCGCCTCGCCCACCCCGTACAGGTGGATGCCGATGAAGATGACGTAGCACGCGAGGTAGACGGGCCACCCGCTGGTGAGGCCGAACAGCCCGAGCGCCTCGACGTAGCCGCCGATGAACACGGCGATGGCCCCGGGCGCGATCGCGTACTCGATGAGGATCGCCGTGCCGGTGGCGAACCCGCCGAGCGGGCCGAGCGCCCGGCGTGCGAACCCGTACCCGGCACCGGCGACCGGCAGGGCGGACGCCATCTCCGCGAGGCCGAACACCATGCACGAGTACATGACGGCCATCAGGACGGTGGCGATGAGCAGCCCGCCCCAGCCGCCGGTCGACAGGCCGAAGTTCCAGCCCGCGAAGTCGCCCGAGATGACGTACGCGACGCCCAGCCCGGCGAGCAGGAGCCAGCCGGCGGCCCCCTGCTTGAGCTGGCGCTTCTGGAGGTAGTCGTCCCCCATCCGCTCGTACTCGACGCCGGACTGCCTGCGCTGCTGCTCCACGAGCGACTCCCATCGGCGGGGCCACGTTCCAATGGTCCGGGACCAGACCATGGGAGTGACGGGGCCGAACGTACTCGCGCTCGGGCGGCTGTCAAGGGTCGTGCCGACCTGTGACCACAGGCACCGGTCGGTGGCATGGCGTCCGTGAGAGGCGATTCAGCCCTGAGCCGTTGCCAGCACGGCGATCTCGTCCTCGATCGCCTGCGCCAGACCGTCCGCGTCGAGCCCGAGGCCGGCGTCGAGGGCGACGCCGATCGTCACGGCGCCCGCGTAGCTGAACAGGCTGATCCCCAGGCCGATCCGTCCGACGGTCGGTGCCCAGAACGCGACGTCCTCCACCCGGCAGCCGCCGAGCGCGAGCGCGTGGCGCGGGCCGGGGACGTTGGTGACGACGGCGCTGCCGCCGCGCCCGAGCAGCGCCACGGCCAGCAGCCCCACGACGCGGGGGAGCACCCCGACGAGCCGCAGCAGCAGGTAGGTCCCGCCGGCCTCGGCCGACGCCGTGAGGCGAGCGGTCTCGGCCCGCACCGCCTGCAGCCGGCGCCCGGCGTCCGGCTCGCCGACGGGCAGCCGGACCACGACGACGCCGAAGAGGTTGCCGAGCCCGGACGGCACCTCGGCACCGCCGCGCAGGTCGACCGGCACGATCACGCGCAGGTCGGCCACCGGTCCACCGCGCTGCGCGAGGTGCGCCCGCAGGCCGCCCGCGGTCGCGGCGAGCAGCACGTCGTTGACGGTCGCCCCGCGGGCGCGGGCGACCTCCCGCACCTCCGCGAGGTCGTGACCACCGGTCAGCGCCAAGGACTTCGCCGTGCCGAGCGGCCCGCGCAGCCGCGTCCGCGGCTCGCCCGAGACCAGGAGCCGGGCGACCAGCGCCACTGCGGCACCGGCCGCACGGCCGCCGTCGACCGCCCGCCGCTGCACCCTGCGCACCGGCGCGGCGCGTCCCGGCTCCCCGGGACGCTCGCCCGTCGTCGCCGGGACGTCGTCGGTCAGCCCGAGGAGCACCGTGGCGAGTGCCATCCCGTCGGCCAGGCCGTGGTGGAAGCGCGCGACCAGCGCGCTGCCGCCGCCGGACCGCCGCACCAGGTCGATCCGCCACGCGGGCCGGTCGGGGTCGAGCGGCTGCGACAGCAGCCCGGCGGCCAGCCGCTGCAGCGCGGCGTCGTCGAGCGGCTCGGGCCCGGCGTCGACGACGTGGTGGCGCAGGTCGAACGCCGGGTCGTGGTGCCAGCGCGCCCGCACCAGGGGGATGCCGGTGGGGCGTGCGAGCTGCTGCAGCCGCGGGTGCCGGTCGACGACCTTCTCCTGCACCCGGGCGCGTAGCACCTCCAGGTCGAGCGCGCCGGCCAGGCGCAGGACGGCGGTGACGACGAGGAGGTTCTCCGGCCGGTCGATGCCCAGCCACGCGGCGTCCGCCGGCCTGGTCCGCTCCGGCCGCTGCACCTCGCCATCCTGTCCGAGGTGGGGCGGGTGCGCCCGGTGGCCCTGCCCTCAGCCGTGCGGCGTCGGACGGTAGAGCAGCTCCTGCGTGCGGCCGTCGAACACGGTGCTGCCGACCAGCTCGAGGTCGAAGTCGTCCGCGCCCTCGAAGACACGGTCGGTGCCGGTCCTGCCGCTGATCACCGGGAAGACGGTCAGCTGCACCACGTCGACCAGGCCGGCCGCCATCAGCGCGCGGTTCATGCTCAGGCTGCCGTGCGACCTGAGCGGCACCGCCGACTCCTGCTTGAGACGTGCCACCACCTCGACGGCGTCGCCGCGCTCGAGGGTGGCGTCCGGCCAGTCGAGCGGGCCCTCGAGGGTGCTCGACACCACGGTGGTGGGCATGTTCCGCATCAGCCAGGGCATCGGGTCGTCACCATCCCGCTCGACGGTGGCCGGCAGGAAGTGGGTGAACTCGCGGAAGGTCGTGGCGCCCAGCACCATCCGCTGGTCGGTGCCGTAGAGCGCAGCCCGGTGGGCGAGGAGCTCCGGTCCCTGCTTGCCCCAGTACCCGCCCCAGTCGCCCCCTTCGCCGTACGAGCCGAAGCCGTCGACGGTGGCGTAGACGTCGAAGGTGTACGTGGCCATGCGGTCTCCTCAGGTCAGGTCGGCGTGCTGCCTGCGGCAGACCCGCGCCGCCGGCGGAAGTCATCGCCGGGGCGGGCCGGGCAGGTGCACGACGACGCGCAGGCCGCCCCCCGGTCGGGGCTCGAGGTCGAGCCGGCCGTCGTGGGCGCGCACGATGCTGCCGACGATCGCCAGCCCGAGCCCCGCGCCGGCGAGGTCGGCGTGGACGCGCTGGGTCCCCCGCTGGAACGGCTCGGCGAGCGTCGCGACGAGGGAGGGCGCGAGCACCTCGCCGGTGTTCTCGACGGCGAGCAGGGCTCCCTCGCGACCGGCCGCGGTGGTGACGAGCACCGTCCCGCCCCGGGGCCGGTTGTGGACGACCGCGTTGTGCACGAGGTTCGTGGTCATCTGCAGCAGCAGGGCCGGCGAGCCGGTGGTGCGTGCGGGTTCCCCGGCGACCTCGACCGTGACACCCCGCCGCTCCGCCAGCGGCAGCAGGGTCTCGGCGGCCTCCTCGGCGGCCAGCGACAGGTCGACGGCCTCGCGGGCGAAGGCGCGGCGGTCGGCCCGGCTGAGCAGCAGCAGCGCCTCGGTCAGGTCGATCGCGCGGGTGTTGACCAGATGCAGCCGGTCGAGCAGCTCGCCCGTGGCCCGGTCGGGGTCCTCGCGGGCGACCTCGAGCAGCGTCTGGGTGGTCGCGAGCGGCGTCCGCAGCTCGTGCGAGGCGTTGGCGGCGAACCGCTGCTGCTCGGCCACGTGCGCCTCGAGCCGCTCGAGCATGCCGTCGAACGCGTCGGCGAGCTCGCGGAACTCGTCCTGGCGTCCCGGTAGCCGTACCCGGTGCGACAGCGACCCGCCGTTCGCGGCACGGGCCGCGCCGGTGATGCGGTGCAGCGGCGCGAGCACCCTGCCCGCGAGCAGCCACCCGCCCACCGACCCGAGCAGGAGCAGCAGGCCCAGGACCAGCGCCGCCTTCGGGGCGAAGGCGCGCCAGAGGTCGGAGCGGCCGGGGACGAACAGGCCCGGCTCGGGGATCCGGCTGTCACCGGACGTGCCACCCCCGCCGACCGTGACCGCCTGGTCGGGCACGTACCGCAGCAGGAACACCCACACGACGCCCAGGAGCAGGACGCCGACGACCGCGACCACGCCTGCGTAGCTGAGCGCCAGCCGCACGCGGACGCTCGGGCCCGGCGCCCTACCCACCCGGGCCGGTCCCGGTGTCGATGCGGTACCCGACGCCGGGGACGGTGGCGATCACCCAGGGCTCGCCGAGCCGCTTGCGGAGCGCGGAGACGGTGATCCGCACGGCGTTGGTGAACGGGTCCGCGTTCTCGTCCCAGGCCCGCTCGAGCAGCTGCTCGGCGCTGACGACGCCGCCCTCGGCGGCGACGAGCACCTCCAGCACGGCGAACTGCTTGCGGGTGAGGGCGACGTAGCGGTCGTCGCGGAACACCTCGCGGCGGAAGGGGTCCAGCCGGAGCCCGGCGATCGTGCGCACGGGCGGTCGGTGGTGGGCGCGGCGCCGGTCCAGCGCCCGCAGCCGCAGCACCAGCTCGCGGAACGCGAACGGCTTGGTCAGGTAGTCGTCGGCACCGAGCCCGAACCCGGTCGCCTTGTCGTCCAGCCGGTCCGCGGCGGTGAGCATGAGGATCGGGATGCCGCTGCCGGCAGCCACGATCCGCCTCGCGACCTCGTCGCCCGACGGGCCGGGGATGTCGCGGTCGAGGACGGCGATGTCGTAGGTGTTCAGGTCGAGCAGCTCCAGCGCCGTGTCGCCGTCGGCGGCCACGTCCGCGGCGATCGCCTCGAGCCGCAGGCCGTCGCGGATGGCCTCCGCCATCAGGGGCTCGTCCTCCACGACCAAGACACGCATGACCCGATGCTAGGGACCGGGGGTGTGTCGTCGGCGTATCGAGAAGCGCAGACGCCGTCGCAACACCCGTGCGCGTGCGATGGACGGCATGCGCCGCACCCCGACCCTGCTCCTCGTCCTGACCGCGCTCGCCCTCGCGGGGACCTCCGGCTGCACGTCCGGGGCACCGGCGGACCGGTCGTCCTCGACCGTGGTCGGCGCGGCGTCGCGGGTCGCGGAGCCGCCCGCCGCGCCGCCCGCGCCGCTGGGCGTCGCCGACGGCGAGCTGCCCTCCGGCGTGACGGTCTTCGACGACGGGTACCCGGGCGTGGCGAACCTCGACGCCGCGCTGCTGGGCGCAATGCGCGAGGCGGCGGCCGACGCCCAGCAGGACGGGGTCGAGGTCGTGGTCAACAGCGGCTGGCGGTCGGCCGCGTACCAGCAGGCGCTGCTCGACCAGGCGGTCGCCGAGCACGGGTCACGGGCGGAGGCGGCCCGCTGGGTGGCGGCACCGGAGGCGTCAGCGCACGTCACGGGCGACGCGGTCGACCTCGGGCCGGCGGACGCGACGTCGTGGCTCGCCGAGCACGGCGCCCGGTACGGCCTGTGCCGGGTCTACCGGAACGAGCCGTGGCACCACGAGCTGCGCCCGGAGGCCGTCGAGCGCGGCTGCCCCCCGCTGTACGACGACCCGACCGACGACCCGCGGACGAGGTGAGTGCCTGCGCGGTCAGAGAACGGGCGCCGCCGGGTCGACGCGGAACAGGCAGGACACCAGGCCCATCGAGCCGACGCCGCGGCCGTAGAGCTGGCGCATCTGCGTGATGACGTCGGCCTGCTGCACGCGCCGCACCAGCCGCCCGCCCTCGACCTCGACCGAGTCGAAGAACGTGACCGTGTACGGCCGCTTCGTCGCCGGGACGCCGTACAGCCGACCGGTGTTGGTGCCGTGGACCCGTCCGCGGGCCAGGGCCGTCGTCGCGTCGCCGTGCACGTCGACGAGCTCGACCCGCAGGTCGGGGATCCCCTCCCACACCTTCTCCAGCGACGAGCGCGCCTCCGGCCAGCCGACGAAGCCGGGCGTGAACCCGACGCAGTTCTCCTGGTACCGCTCCAGGTCGACCAGCTCGGCCGCGGCGTCCAGGTCCTTGGCGTTCAGCGCCTCGACGAAGGACCGGTAGGTGTCCGTGGCGGACATGGGGCTCCCAGGGGGTCGGGGGCGACCCGCGGCTGCGAGGCACCCGCAGCGGTGCCGGCCTCCCGATCATGCCTCCGTGCCGGGGTGCCGACAAGGAGCCCGGGCGGCCTCAGCGCGGTGCGACCGACAGGATGACGGCATGGGCGACGGACGCGACACCGACCACGTCGAGCACGAGCGCACCTACGCGGTCCCGGACGGTGCGGCGGTGCCGTTCCTGCCCGGTCTCGACGGCCCGCCGGTGGTCGCCGAGGTGCGGCGGGTGGCCCTGCGCGCCGAGTACCACGACACCGAGGGGCTCGACCTGCTGCGGCGGGGGATCACGCTGCGCCGGCGCACCGGCGGGGACGACGAGGGCTGGCACCTCAAGCTGCCGGTCGGGCCGCACCGCCGCCGGGAGGTGCACGAGCCGCTGGGGGAGCAGGGCGCGGGCGTCCCTGCCCCGCTGCTCGACCGGGTGCGGGCCCTGGCGCGCGACCGGCCGCTCCGGCCCGTGGCGACGGTGGCCACCGACCGCGAGGAGACGCTCCTGGTCGACGCCGGGGGAGAGGCGCTCGCCGTCCTGTGCGACGACCGGGTCGCCGCCGGGTCGCCGCTGGCGAACCAGGGAGCCGCCGTGTGGCGTGAGTGGGAGCTCGAGCTCGCACCCGGCCGCGACGCGTCGGACCTCGACGCGCTGGAGGACGCGCTGCTGGCGGCCGGTGCGCACCGCAGCGACCAGCCGTCCAAGCTGGCGCGGGCCCTCGGGCGCCCCGTGACCGCCGGCGCCGGGGCCGAGCCCGACCTGCGCACGGCGGGAGGGGTGCTGCACGCCCGGGTCGTCGAGCAGCGGGCCGAGCTGCTGCGACGGGACGCCGACGTGCGGGCCGGCCACGACCGGGGCGTGCACGGGATGCGGGTGGCGGCGCGCCGGCTGCGCTCGACCCTGCGCACCGCCCGCCCCCTGCTGGAACCCGGCGTCGCCGACCACGTGCGCGCCGAGCTGCGGCTGCTCGGCCGGGTGCTCGGGCCTGCCCGCGACGCCCGGGTGCTCGAGGTCCGGCTCCGGGCGGCGCTGGAGGCGGAGCCGGCCGAGCTGGTGCTCGGTCCGGTCGCCGCCCGCCTGGTCACCGAGCTGCACCGCGACCGTGACCGTGCAGCCGTCCGCGTGCACGACGCCCTGCGGTCGGACCGCTACTGGCGGCTGCTCGACGACCTCGACGCGCTCGTCGACGAGCCGCCGCTGTCCGCGCTCGCGGCGGAGCGGGCCGGCCGGGTGCTGCCGGATCTGGTCGCCCGGGAGGCGCGGCGGGTGCGCCGGGCCGCTCGGGTCGTCGACGGCACCGACGGGCCGGACCGCGACGCCGCCCTGCACGAGGTGCGCAAGAGGGCCAGACGGCTCAGGTACGCCGCTGAGCTCGCCGCGACCGCCGGACCCGCGTCGGGCCGGCGGACCCGCCGGCTCGTCCGGCGGGCCGAGGCGGTGCAGGAGGCGCTCGGCGAGCACCAGGACGCCGTGGTCGCCCAGGGTGCCCTGCGACGCCTCGGGGTCGCCGCCCACCTCGCCGGTGAGAACGGGTTCACCTTCGGGCTGCTGCTGGGCACCGAGCGGCTCCGCGCGGTGCAGGCCCGGGCCCGCGCGCACGCCGCCGTCGACCGGCTCCCCGGGCCCGCCAGGGTGGCGCGCTGGGTCCGGCCCTGACGGCCGGCACCGGGTGTTCACCCGGTCGTCCCCGCGCGGCTCCTGCCGCCGGGTGCCCAGGTGCGGCACGGTGCTCCCATGAGCTCTCCTGCCGCCCGGCTCGGGTTCGCGACCGCGGTCTGCGGGCTGCCTCTCCTGGCCGGCGTGGCCGTCGTGGTGGCTGTCGTGGTGGCAGACGCATCGGTGTGGTCGCTCCTCGCCGGTGCGCTCCTCGCGTGGGTCGGCGCGAGCACCGGGCTCGCGCTGCTCGTCGGAGGTGCCGCGCGCGAGCGCGACCGGCACGCCCCGCTGCGCGTGCCCCCGGTCCACCTGTCCCGGGTCCCGCTCCCTGACGTCCCTGACGTCCCTGACGTCCCTGACGTCCCTGACGTCCCTGACGTCCCTGACGTCCCTGACGTCCCTGACGTCCCTGACGTCCCTGACGTCCCTGACGTCCCTGACGTCCCTGACGTCCCTGCCAGCGGTCAGCCGAGCGCCCGTCACGACGGCCTGCATCCGGACGGGCGGTCCGGACGGAAGCAGACCAGGACGAGCCGGACACCTGGACGCAGGAGGGCATGGCAGTGGACGACGCACGGACCGGCGCACGACGCGGCGCGGACGACCGGGGGCTCCGCCGGGGTGACGGCAGCCGGGTCAGCGAGGACGACCTGTCGAGGATCCGGAAGGACGCCCGCGCCGTGGCCGACGAGCTCGACGGGGTCGCCGCCGAGCCCGGGCCCGCCCGGGGCAGGACGACCGACCACACCAGGGTGGTCGTCGAGCTGGACGAGTACGTGCGCAGCCGCCGGTCCGACGGCTGATCCTGTTCCTCGGTACGGCCGGAATGGGTACGCGCCCGCGGGGTAGCACGGGGGCGTGAAGGAGTGCGACGGGACCCTGGTGGTCCGCTGCGACGGGACGGCCGTGTCCCGGGAGTACCTGGACTCCGTCCGCGACGACGCCCGCCGCGAGGCGGACGCCGCCATGGTCGACGCGCTCACCACGCTGAGCGCCGTGTTCTGCGCCTACGCGGAGGGCGAGGCCGCGGGGTCCAGCTCACCCCACCCGAGCTCGGTCACCGAGTCGGCGCGCACCTCGACCTCGCCGGCCACGGTCCCTGCCGGCCACCAGAGCCGGTAGCGGCCCGCCGCGAGGCCGTCGTAGACCGCCGCGTGCACCGGGGCGTGCCCGGGCACGGGGCGGGTGTGGACGGCGACGTGCCGGCGGTGGTCGTCGTCCCCGACCGGGGTGATGTCGATCTCCGCCCCGACCAGGTCCGCGCCGGTGCGCAGGACCAGCGCCCCGGCCCCGCCGCCGACGTCGATCACGACCGGGCCCTGCCCCGCGTCGTGGTGGACGTCGTGGCGGTGCCCGTGCCCGTGGGCGCCCCCGCTCACACGCTCACCTCGCCGGGCCTCGAGGTGTAGCCGCTGTAGGGGTGGCCGAGGTACGGGAACGACGGCAGGTACTCGACCGGGGCCACGCCCTGGGCGACGAGGGAGGCGGCGCCGTCGGGGGTGTAGGTCGGGTCCACCAGCGGGATCGTGGCGCCGGCCAGTGCCTTGAGCTCGATCGAGGTCACGTCGTCGGCCGGGCGCCGGCCGTTGGGGAAGCCGGCGAGGTCGCCGCCGAGGATGCCCAGGTTGCTCGGCCGGGCTGCCGGCGGGACGGCCACGTTGAGCCGCAGCATGTCCGCGTAGGTCGGGCCGGTGGAGTTCTGGAACCCGGGAACGACACCGGCCGGGATCCCGGTCAGCAGTATGGCCACCAGGTCGGCGCGGTCCTTGCCGTAGGCGGCCAGGTTCGGGAAGACACCGGGGTAGAGGACGGGGAGCAGGCCGGCCACCTCGGGCCGCTGCACGTCGGCGAGGTAGGCCGCGTCCTCGTCAGGGCGGTCGGCGTTCCACGCGTCCTTGCGCCCCATCGGGACGATGACCTCGTTGAACAGCGGGTTGCCGAGGCGGGAGACCTGCACCCACTTGCCGGAGCCGCGGTACGCGCCGTCGTCCTCGTCGTAGATGCGGGCACGCTGGCGCTGCGCGGAGGTCCACACCCCGATCACGGCGTCGGGGTCCTCGACCGACCGCGGACGACGCCCGTGCCGGGTGAGGTCGGTGATCGGCACCTGCAGCACGATGCTGTGGACGTTGACGTCACCGAAGGCGTTGACGCCCTCGGAGGCCGCGCGCGAGATGAGGTGCAGGTTCTCGAACGGCCGCAGCGCGAGCAGGTCGAAGATCGCGCCGGTGTCGACGTAGAACGGATCGGCCCGCTGGCCCGCGAACACCCGCCTGCCCTCACCGATGCGGTGGGTGGCCTGGTCGGCCAGCGCCGGGTAGTCCGGCGTCGAGCGGACGCCGATGTTGCACGGCGGGCTCGGCAGGTCGGTGGCCAGCACCCGGCTGCGGCGTCCGACGGTGCGGGTCACCGAGTAGAACTGCCTGCGGTTGAAGGTCTTGTCGCGGATGCCGGTGATCGGTCCGGTGTTGTACAGGAACGTCTTCGGGTTCCGGACCCGGGTCTCGAACCGGAACGTGTAGGTGATGTCCGCCTGGCCGGTCCCGGAGTTGGAGATGTGCAGGTGGTACGCGACATCGTCGCCGAACTCGTAGAAGTTCGGCCCGGCAGCCGGGTCCTCGAGGGGGATGTAGTTGGCGATGATCGTGACGGTGTCGGGCTTGTCGGGCGACACGAACGCGTAGACGTCGGTCGAGTCGGCGACGGGGTCCTTGGAGATCTCGGGCGCTTCGCGGTGCGAGGACACGGCGCGTCACCCGGCCAGGCGGGCGAGGGTCCGCGCCAGCTCGTGGTCGACGACGACGACCTCGGTGTCGCCGCGCATGACGGCGATCTCACCCGCGGCGAGGTCGCGCACGTAGGCGACCAGCGCACCGGTCGCGGCGACGGTCGACCCGACCGCGTCCTGCGCGCCGGCGGCCGTCCCGGCGAAGGGCGTTGCCCCCGAACCGGATCCGAGAGCCGTGATCGCCCCGGCCCCTGCCACCGCGCCGGCGGCGCCCGCCAGGAACGTGCGGCGGGACCCCCCGCCCGCGTCGTGGACGTCGTGTCCTGCCACCAGCTCGGTCATGGGAACCCGCCACCTCTCGCCGGCACGCCGGCGTCGTCGCCTGGCCGCGTCCCGGACGACCGTCCGTGGCGCTCCCGGATCGGCTCCGGGTGAGGTCAACGTCCGCTCGGGCGCCGGGGGCCACAAGCCATCCGTCGACACTGCGTGCGCGATTGCTCCGTTCGGGTGGTGGCGGCGCGGCCGGTCCCGCTCGCTGCCGGGCACGAGCCGCTGGGCGTGCGGGAGCGACGGTGCCGGGCGAGGCTGCTGCACGACAGGTCCGGCGCGGTCCGCGGCACCACGGCGAGGTCGGGAGGCACAGCGTGATCACCGTCCGCCGCGAGGTGCGCACCGACCGTCGCCCCGACCGGGTCGCCGCGTACCTGTCCGACTTCACGACCACCTCGGAGTGGGACCCGCACACGGTGAGCTGCGACCGGGTGGGCGAGCCCGGCCCGCCCGAGGTCGGCGCCCGGTACGTCAACGTGCAGAAGGTGCTCGGCCGCCGGACGGCGATGGACTACCGGGTCGTCGAGCTGGAGCCCGGTCGTCGCATCCGGCTCGAGGGCAGCAGCAGCGGCCTCGACGCGACGGACACGATGACCTTCGAGCCGGTCCCGTCGGACGGCCAGGGCACGCTGGTCGTCTACGAGGCGACGTTCCGGTTCGGCGGCGCGCTCGGACGCCTCGAGCCGCTGCTGCGTCCGCTGATGGGCCGGATCGCCGACGACGGTGCACGGGGGATGAGGGCGGCGCTGCGGCGCCTGTGACGGGCGCGCCGCTGCCCGTCCGGTCCAGACCTGCTGTAGGACAGGGGACGTGACGTCGAACCGCGCGGTCCTCGACCCGCACCACCGGATCGGGACCATCGAACGGCGCCTGTTCGGGTCGTTCGTCGAGCACCTCGGGCGCGCGGTCTACGACGGGTTGTACGAGCCCGACCATCCCAGCGCCGACGAGAAGGGCTTTCGGCGCGACGTCGTCGAGCTGGTGCGCGGCCTCGGCGTCACGACGGTCCGCTACCCGGGCGGCAACTTCGTGAGCGGCTTCCGCTGGGAGGACTCGGTCGGTCCGCGCGACCGGCGCCCCACCCGGCTCGACCTCGCGTGGCACTCGACCGAGTCGAACCAGGTGGGGCTGCACGAGTTCAGCGACTGGCTCGACCTGGTCGGCGGCGAGCTGATGCTCGCGGTGAACCTCGGGACGAGGGGCGTGCAGGAGGCGCTCGACCTGCTCGAGTACGCCAACGTCCCCGGCGGGTCCACGCTGTCGCAGCAGCGCGTGGACGACGGGCGGCCCGAGCCGTTCGGCGTGCGGATGTGGTGCCTGGGCAACGAGATGGACGGGCCCTGGCAGCTCGGCCACCGGTCGGCCGACGACTACGGGCGGCTCGCCGCCCGGACCGCCTCCGCCATGCGCCGTCTCGACCCGTCTGTCGAGCTGGTCGCGTGCGGGTCGTCCGGCGCGCAGATGCCGACGTTCGGGGAGTGGGAGCGCGTGGTGCTCGGCCACACCTACGACCTCGTCGACTTCATCTCGTGCCACGCGTACTACCACCACCGCGAGGGCGACCTCCCGGGCTTCCTCGGCTCGGCGCTCGACATGGACCGCTTCATCGAGTCGGTCGCCGCGACCGCAGACCACGTCGGGGCGGTGAAGGGGTCGCGCAGGCGGCTGCAGATCTCGTTCGACGAGTGGAACATCTGGAACGTCGAGCGGTACCACGAGGAGGACGAGCACACCGCGATCGACGACTGGCCCACGGCCCCCCGCATCCTCGAGGACCTGTACACGGTCGTCGACGGCGTGGTCTTCGGGAACCTCCTGGTGTCGCTGCTCAAGCACGTCGACCGGGTCACCAGCGCGTCGATGGCCCAGCTGGTCAACGTGATCGCCCCGATCATGACCGAGCCGGGCGGGCCGTGCTGGACCCAGACGACCTACATCCCGTTCGCCGCCACCTCCCGGCTGGCGCGGGGCGTCTCGCTGCGGCTCGAGCTCGGCTGCGGGACGTTCCCGACCGACCAGCACGGCGACGTCCCCGTCGTCGACGGCGTCGCGACCCACGACGAGAAGTCGGGCGGCGCGACGGTGTTCGTGGTGAACCGCTCGCTCGACCAGCCCTTCGAGCTGGACGTCGACGTGTCGCCCGTCGGAGCGAGCCGGGTCGTCGAGACCGTCGCGCTGTGGGACCACGACCTGATGGCGGTCAACACGATGCGGGACCCGGGGCGGGTGCGGGCGCAGGAGAACGCCTCGGCCCGCGTCACCGACGGCCGGCTGACCGCCGTCCTGCCGCCGGTCTCGTGGACCGCGATCGCGGTGCGGTGACCGGCGGCCCGAGCGGGCGTCAGGCGCCTCCGCGGACGGACACGACGACCTTGTCGCCGTCGCGGGTGGCGGCGCGGGCGAAGGCCTCGGGTGCCTGCGCCAGCGGGAACCGCGCGGACACCAGGGCGTCGAGGTCGATGCCGGTGGTGGCCAGCTCCGTCGCCCGGGGGTAGGTGTCGCGCATCCGCCGGACCATGGCGAAGGTCAGGCCCTTGCGTCGCGCAGGAGCGGCGGGGAAGGCAGAGGTCGGCGTCGAGGGGATGCCGCCGAGGACGACGCGGGCACCGGGACGGGCGGCCGCGACGGCCGTGGCGATGCCCTGGTCGGTGCCCGCCATCTCCACCACGACGTCGACGCCGCGGCCCGAGGTCGCCTCGTCGACGGCGGCGACGACCTCGGCCGGGTCCCACGCCGACGTCGCGCCGAACCGGACGGCGGTGCGCCTGCGGTGCTCGAGCGGCTCGCTGGTGACGACGCGCCGGGCGCCGGCACGCAGGGCGACCGCCCCCGCGAGGACGCCGATCGGGCCGGCGCCGACCACCAGCACGTCGTCACCCTCCCGGACGTGGCCGAGCCGGACCGCGTGGACGGCCACGCCGAGCGGCTCGAGCAGCGCGCCGGCGTCGTCGCTGAGGTCGTCGGGGAGCGGGTGCAGCAGGTCCTCGGGCCAGAGCAGCTCCTCCTGCAGCGCACCGTCGAGGACCCCGTGCCCGGCGAAACGCACGGCGGGGCAGAGGTTGTCGTCGCCCCGCCGGCAGTGCTCGCAGACGTGGCACGGGATCGCGGGGTCGACCGCCACCCGCTGCCCGGCGCGCGGACCGTCCAGGACGACGCCCGCCATCTCGTGCCCGGGCACGACGGGTCCGTCCAGGTGGACCTCCCCGGTGCCGCCCTCGGTGAACCAGTGCAGGTCCGACCCGCAGATCCCCACCGACGTGATCGCGACCCTCGTCCAGCCCGTCGGGGCGGTCCCGGGAGCAGGGACGTCCTCGACCCGCAGGTCACCCACCCCGTGCAGCCGGGCGGCGGCGAGCCGGCTCACAGGCCGGTGGCGAGGCGGTGGTAGGCGTTGTTCCAGCGCAGCTCTCGGCGCAGGTCGCGGGTGGTCGTGGCGGCGTTGATGTGGACGAGTTCGAGGCGGAGGATCTCGGCGAGGTCGTCGAGCTCGTCGATGGTGGTCTGGGTGGTCAGGACGGTGTGGTGGGGGGCGCCGGCCATCAGCCAGGACTCGGCGGAGGTGGGCAGGTCGGGGTGGGGTTGCCAGACCGCGCAGGCCACGGGCAGGGAGGTCAGGTCGGCGTCGGGTTCGACCAGGGTGATGTCGTTGGCGGTCAGGCGGAACCGGTCGCCCAGGTCGGACATCCCCACGACCAGGCCCTCGCCGGTGTCGGCGACGAACCGCATCCTCACGGGGTCCTGGCGGCCGCCGATGCCCAGGGGGTGGATCTCGATGGTCGGGGTCTTCGTGGTGATGGTGGGGCAGACCTCGAGCATGTGGGCGCCGAGGATCTTCTGGGCGCCGGGGACCAGGTGGTAGGTGTAGTCCTCCATGAACGAGGTGCCGCCGGGGCGGCCGGCGCCCATGGTCTTGACGGTGCGTAGCAGCAGCGAGGTCTTCCAGTCGCCCTCGCCGCCGAAGCCGTACCCGTCGGCCATCAGGCGTTGCACGGCCAGGCCGGGTAGCTGGCGCAGCCCGCCGAGGTCCTCGAAGTTGGTGGTGAACGCCCCGAACCCGCCGTCGTCCAGGAACGCCCGCAGGCCGGCCTCGATCCGGGCGGCGTACCGCAGCGAGTCGTGCCGGTCCCCGCCGCGGCGCAGCTCGGGCGCGACGTCGTACAGCTCGTCGTAGTCGGCGACGAGCGCGTCGATGGTCGTGTCGTCGACGGTGTCGACCACCGCCACTAGGTCGTTGACGGCGTAGGTGTTGACCGAGACCCCCAGGCGGAGCTGGGCTTCGACCTTGTCGCCCTCGGTGACCGCGACGTCGCGCATGTTGTCCCCGAACCGGGCCACCCGCAGGGTCCGCAGCTCGGCGGCGGCGGTCGCGGCCCGGGTCCAGGCCCCGACCCGGGCCAGGACGGTGGGGTCGCTGACGTGGCCGGCGACGGTCTTGCGGGCCACCCCCAGGCGGGTCTGGACGTACCCGAACTCCCGGTCGCCGTGGGCGGCCTGGTTCAGGTTCATGAAGTCCATGTCGATCCCGGCCCACGGGATCTCCCGGTGGGCCTGGGTGTGCAGGTGCAGCAACGGCTTGGCCAACGCGTCCAGGCCCGCGATCCACATCTTCGCCGGGGAGAAGGTGTGCATCCACACCACCAGCCCCACGCAGGTGTCGTCGGCGTTGGCGTCCAGCACCGCCCGCCGGATCGCCTCCGCGGTGGTCAGGACCGGCTTCCACACCACCTCGGCCACCACCGCATCGGCCTTGCCCAGCTCCTCGGCCACCCGCCGCGACTGCTCCGCGACCTGCGCCAGGGTCTCGGGGCCGTACAACCCCTGGCTACCGGTGAGGAACCAGACCTGCGACGTGCTCATGGTGCTCCTGTCGGGAGAGGGGACGCGGCAGCCTGCCGCGCCGGTGGTCCGGTGGTCCGGTGGGCCGGGTTACTGCCCGTAGACGTTCTGGTAGCGGTCGTGGAGGCGGTCGACGTCCTCCGGGGCGATCGCGAGGGGCTCGCCGAGCTGGCGCGCGATGTGCACCGTCCGCGCGACGTCCTCGCACATCACGGCGGCCTTGACCGCCGCACGCGCGTCCTTGCCCACGGTGAAGACGCCGTGGTTGGCCATCAGCACGGCGGGGGAGCGGCTCGTCGAGAGCGCCTCGACGATCCCGCGCCCGATCGAGTCGTCGCCGATCAGGGCGAACGGGCCGACCGGCACCTCGCCGCCGAACTCGTCGCCCATCATCGTCAGCACGCACGGGATCGCCTCTCCCCGTGCGGCCCACGCGGTCGCGTAGGTGGAGTGGGTGTGCACCACCCCGCCCACGTGGGGCAGGTGCCGGTACACGTAGGCCTGCGCCTCGGTGTCGGACGACGGCTTGTGGTCCCCGTCGACGACCCGGCCCTCGAGGTCGCAGACCACCATCGACTCCGGCGTCAGGTCGTCGTAGGAGACGCCGCTGGGCTTGATCACCATCAGTTCGCGGCCGGGCACGCGGGCGCTGACGTTGCCCGCCGTCCAGACCACGAGCCGGTAGCGGGTCAGCTCGGCGTGCAGGGCGCAGACCTCGGCCCGCAGGGCGCGGACGGTGTCGCGCACGTCGGTGGCGACGCTCACGCGACCGGCTCCGCCACGCGAGCCTGCTCGGCCGTCGCCGCAGCGCCACCCGCGAGTGCGCGCCGACGCAGCGCGCGGAGGCGGTGCATCACCTCGTCCCCGCCGCGGCCGAAGTGGTCGTGCAGCCGCCGGTACTCGGCGTAGAGCTCGTCGTACACCAGGGCGGTGGGCTCGTCGGGCCGGTGCACGTGGCGCCGGACGGAGCCCATGGCCGCCGCGGCGGCGCGTATGTCCGCGTACGCGCCGGCCGCGACGGCGGCATGGAGGGCTGAGCCCAGGGCGGGTCCCTGCTCGGACCCGATGACCGACAGCGGGATCCTGGTGACGTCCGCGTAGACCTGCATGAGCAGCGGGTTCTTCGAGAGCCCGCCGGCGACCACCAGCTCGGTGACCGGGACCCCTGCGGCGGCGAAGGTCTCGATGATCGTGCGGGTGCCGAACGCGGTCGCCTCGATCAGCGCGCGGTAGACGTCCTCGGGACGCGTGGCGAGCGTCTGGCCCAGCACCATCCCGGAGAGCTCGTGGTCGACCAGCACCGAGCGGTTGCCGCTGTGCCAGTCCAGCGCCACCAGGCCGTGGGCGCCGACGGGCTGCGCGGCGGCCAGGGCGGTGAGCTCCTCGTGCACCGACCGACCGTTCGCGGCCGCCTGCTCGTGCACGTACGGCGGCACGCCGTGCTCGACGAACCAGCCGAAGATGTCGCCGACCCCGCTCTGGCCGGCCTCGTAGCCCCACAGCCCGGGCACGATCCCGCCGTCGACGACCCCGCACATCCCGGGGACCTCGCGCAGGACGTCGCCGCTCATCACGTGGCACGTGGACGTCCCCATGATCGCCACCATCTGGCCGGGCTCGACCGCCTGCGCGGCGGGCGCGGTCACGTGCGCGTCGACGTTGCCGACCGCCACCGCGATGCCCTCGGGCAGGCCGGTCCAGGCGGCGGCCTCCGCCGTCAGCGTCCCGGCCGCCTCGCCGAGCGAACCGACGGGCTGGTCGAGCTTGTCCGCGACGAAGCCCGCGAAGCCCGGGTTCAGCTCGGTCAGGAACCCGGTGCCGGGGTAGGCACCGTCCTGCAGCACGCCCTTGTACCCCGCGCTGCAGGCGTTGCGGACGTAGCGGCCGCACAGCCGCCACACGATCCAGTCGGCCGCCTCGACGAAGCGCTCGGTGGCGGCGTACACCTCGGGGTCGTCCTCGAGCAGCTCCAGCCCCTTGGCCAGCTCCCACTCCGACGACAGCAGCCCGCCGTAGCGCGGCAGCCACGCCTCGCCGCGCCGCGCGGCCAGCTCGTTGATGCGGTCGGCCTGCGGCTGGGCGGCGTGGTGGCGCCAGAGCTTGACGTACGCGTGCGGGCGGTCGGCGAAGCGGTCGACCTCGCACAGCGGGGTGCCGTCGGCGAGGGTCGGGACCATCGTGCACGCGGTGAAGTCGGTGGCGATGCCGATCACGGAGGCGGGGTCGATGCCGGCGCGCTGGATCGCCTGCGGCACAGCCGTCTTCAGCACGTCGACGTAGTTCGACGGCACCTGCAGCGCCCAGTCGGGGGGGAGCCGCCGTCCCGGGTGGCCCGGGAGCGCGTCGGTGACGACGGCGTGCGCGTACCGGTGCTCGGCCCACGCCAGCTCCTGCCCGTCCTCGACCCGCACCACCAGGGCGCGTCCCGACAGCGTGCCGAAGTCGACTCCGACGACGTGGGTGGCGTTCGGGCTCAACGGTTTCCTCCTTCTCGGGGTGCCGCGGCACCGCGGCGGCGGGTACGGGTGGACGGAGCCGGGCCGCTGCTGGCCCGGACGACGAGGACGGGGTCGATGAGGCGGTCCTGGGCGTCCTGCTGGCCGGTGATGGCGGCGTGCAGCACGTCGATCGCCCGCCGTCCGACGAGCGGGAACTCCTGGCGGACGGTCGTGAGGGGCGGCACGAGGAACGCCGCCTCCGGGGTGTCGTCGAACCCCACCACGCTGACGTCATCCGGGACGGTGCGCCCGTTCTCGTGGAAGGCGCGCAGCAGGCCGATCGCGGTCTGGTCGTTGGCCGAGAAGACGCCGGTGACGTCGGGCTCGCCGGCCAGCTGGCAGCCGATCTCGTAGCCGCGGGCGGCGGTCCAGTCACCGCGCATCAGCGGTCCCGGCAGCAGCCCGGCGTCGGACAGCGCCTGGCGCCAGCCCTCCTCGCGCGCCTCGGCCTCCGTCCAGCCGGCGCGCCCGGACACGTGCGCGATGCGGGTGTGACCGAGCCCGACGAGGTGCTGGGTGGCCTCGTAGGCACCGCGCGCCTGGTCGACGCCGACCGCGAACGGCCCACGGGACAGGTCGCCCTCGACCACGACGAGCGGAACGCCGGGGTCGCGCTCGGAGACCAGGTCGAGCGCCTGGCGCTCGGCGGCGATGACGACGACGCCCTCGACCGACTGGCGCAGCATGTGGTCGACGGCGTCGGACAGGCTGCTGCGGGTGACCTCGCTGAGGCTGACCGCGCTGACGAAGTACCCGGCCTGCCGGGCCGCCGCCTCGACACTGCGCTGGATGCTCGAGGGGCCGTACTCGCCGCCGCCGGTGACCACCACGCCGATCATGTGCGTGCGCCGGGTGACCAGGGCGCGGGCGGCGAGGTTCGGCCGATACCCGAGCTGCTCGATCGCGGCCTGCACCCGCTCGCGCGTGCTGGGGCGGATGTTGGGCGAGCCGTTGATCACCCGCGAGACCGTCTGGTGCGAGACGCCGGCGACGCGGGCGACGTCGGCCATCACCGGCACGTGCGGCGCGGGCTCGGTCTCGGCGGCCATCAGCCCTCCCGCCGCGTCAGCAGGCGCTGCACCACGACGAACACGAGCAGCAGCGCCCCGATGACGATGCGGGTCCACCACGAGCTCAGCGTGCCGTCGAAGGAGATGAGCGAGAGCAGCGTCCCGGTCACCAGCACGCCGAGGAGCGTGCCGAGCACGTGCCCGCGACCGCCGGTGAGCAGCGTCCCGCCGATGACGACGGCGGCGATCGCGTCCAGCTCCATGCCGACGCCGTGCAGGCTGTTGCCGGACAGCGTGTAGAAGGCGAACAGCAGCCCCGCCGTCCCGGAGCACAACCCGCTGATCACGTAGGCGCCCACCTTCACCGTGCCGACCCGCAGGCCCATCAGGTGCGCCGAGCTCTCGCTGCCGCCGATCGCGTAGATCGTGCGGCCGAACCGGGTGGTGTGGAGCACGTAGGCGGCGACCGCGACGACGACCAGCGCGAGCACCACGCTCGGTGCGACGTAGTACCCGCCCGGCAGGGTCACCGACGACTGCGCCACCGCCACGAAGGTGTCGTCGCGGATGGGGATCGACGGGATGCTGATCAGGTAGCACAGCCCCCGCGCCAGGAACATGCCGGCGAGGGTGGCGATGAACGGCTGCACGTCGAACAGGTGGATCATCAGGCCCATCAGCAGGCCGAGCAGCGTGCTGCTCGCCAGCACGACGAGCATGGTCACCGGTGCGGCCCAGCCGAGCTCGAGGGTCCGGGCGGCGACCATCGTCGACAGCGCCACGACCGCCCCGACGCTGAGGTCGATGCCGCCGGTGAGGACGACGAACGTCATGCCGACGCCGAGCACCAGCAGGTGGGCGTTGTCGGTGAACAGGTTGAGGAAGGTCTGGGGGTCGCCGAAGGCCTCGTACCGCAGCGACCCGGCGCCGAACAGCCCGACGAACAGCGCGAGGGTGACGGCGACGGGCAGGTACGTCCCGGACGGTGACCAGGTGCGGACCCGGTCCCAGAGTCCGGCGGCGCCCACCGGCGCGGTGGCGGTGCTCATGCGGCGGTACCTGCCTTCACCAGGGTCGTCGGCGGCGCGGTCGGCGGGGGAGCGACGGGCCGCGGGCGCGGCCGCAGCGCCGCGCGCACCCGCGGCGACTGCAGCAGGCAGACCGCGATGACCACGACGGCCTTGAACAGGTAGTTGAGCTCGACCGGCAGGCCGATGATCGGCATCGTCGTGGCGAGCGTGGTGATGAACAGCGCGCCGACCAGCGTCCCCGCCAGCGAGAAGCGGCCGCCGGCCAGCGACGTGCCGCCGATGACCACGGCGAGGATCGCGTCCAGCTCGATGAACAGCCCGGCGTTGTTGGCGTCCGCGGCCGAGGTGTTCGACGCGATCATCAGGCCGGCGATGCCGGCGCACAGCGCGGCGAAGGCGTACACGGTCCAGGTGATCGTGCGGGCGTGGACGCCGGCGAGCCGGCTCGCTTCCGGGTTGACGCCGATCGACTCGACCAGCATCCCGAGCGCGGTCCGCCGGGCCAGCAGCGCCGTGACGCCGAAGATCGCCAGCGCGAGCAGCGCCGCGATCGGCAGCCCGAGGACGAAGCCGGACGACAGCCGCTTGAACGTCGGGTTGGTGATGGTCGTGATCTGCCCGTCGGTGACGAGCATCGCGATGCCGCGGCCGGCCGTCATCAGCACCAGCGTGGCGATGATGGGCTGGATCCCGAGGACGGACACCAGGAACCCGTTCCACACCCCCAGCAGCAGGCAGGTGCCGAGGGCGAGCAGGACGGCGACGACCGCCGTGGCGGCGGCGGACTCCTGCGGTGAGGTCCCGATGTGCACGCAGGCGACCGCACCGGCGATGGCGGCCACCGCACCGACCGACAGGTCGATCCCGCGGGTCGCGATCACCAGCGTCATGCCGAGCGCCACGAGCACGACGGGTGCGCTGTTGCGCAGGACGTCGACGAGGCTGCCGAACAGGTGCCCGTCCTGCACCCGGATGGCGAGGAAGCTCGGCGTGACCGCCGCGTTGAGGGCGACCAGGAGCACCAGCGCCAGGACGGGCCAGAGCAGCGGGTGGCGCAGGAACCTAGGCACGACCGACCTCCAGGGTCTCGGGCGTCCGGGTGTCGTCGGTGTGCGGGGTGTCGTCGGTGTGCTGGGCGGCGCCGGCGATGATCTCGAGCACCCGGTTGACGTCGAGGCCCGAGCCGTTGGGCAGGTCCGCGATCTTCCCGCGGTCGCGCATCACCACGACCCGGTCGGCGAGGCGGAGCACCTCCTCGAGCTCGGCGGAGATGAAGACGACCGAGGTGCCCTCGCGGGCGAGCTTGGCGACCAGCTGCTGGATCTGGGTCTTGGCGCCGATGTCGATCCCACGTGTGGGTTCGTCGAGGATGAGCAGTCGGGGCTCGGTGATGAGCCACCGCGCGAGCAGGACCTTCTGCTGGTTGCCGCCGGACAGGTTGCGCATCAGCGCGTTCGGGTCGGCGGGGCGGATGTCGAGCTGCTCGATGTAGGACCGGACCAGGGTGGTGCGCTGGCGCGGCGGGATCGGGCGCATCCACCCGCGGGACGCCTGCAGCGTCAGCAGCATGTTGTCGGCGACGGTGAGGTCGCCGACCACGCCCTCGGCGCGGCGGTCCTCGCTGGTGAAGCCGAAGCGTGAGGCGATGGCGTGCCGCGGCGACCGCATCCGGGTCGGGCGCCCGGTGACCTGCACCGACCCGCGGTCCGAGGCGTCGGCACCGAACAGCAGCCGCACGAGCTCGGTGCGCCCGGAGCCGAGCAGGCCCGCGATGCCGACCACCTCGCCGTCGAAGACCGACAGGTCGGTCGCCTCGAGTCCGCCCTTGCGGCCCAGGCCGATGACCTGCAGGAGAGGGACGCCCGTCCCGGCGGCGTGGGTGGCCTGGGCCTGCTCCTCGATCTCCTCGAGCACGTCGAGGTCGCGGCCGATCATGGCCCGGACGAGGTCGAGCTGGGTGAGCTCGCTGGTGAGGTGCTCGCCGACCAGGCGGCCGTTGCGCAGCACCGTCATCCGGTCGCTGATCTCGAAGACCTGGTCGAGGAAGTGGGAGACGAACAGGATCGCGACTCCCCGCTCGCGCAGCGTGCGCATCACCCGGAACAGCGTCTGGACCTCGTCGGTGTCGAGGCTCGAGGTGGGCTCGTCCAGGACGAGCACCCGCGCGTCGATGTCGACGGCCCGGGCGATCGCGACCAGCTGCTGCACCGCGATGGGATGGTCGCCGAGGCGGCTTCCCGCGTCGACCTGCAGCCCGAGCTGGTCGAGCAGCTCCTGGGCGCGCCGCCGCATGCCGCGGTGGTCGATCCCGCCGAACCGACGGGGCTCGCGGCCGAGCAGGATGTTCTCGGCGACGGTGAGGTTCGTGCAGAGGTTGACCTCCTGGTACACCGTGCTGATACCCGCCGACTGGGAGTCGGCCGGTCCGGAGAACACCCGCTGCGCACCCTCGACGACGATCTCGCCCGAGTCGACGGCGTACACGCCGGTGAGGGCCTTGATCAGGGTCGACTTGCCGGCGCCGTTCTCACCCATCAGCGCGTGCACCTCCCCGGGCAGCAGCCGCAGGTCGACGTCCTCGAGCGCCTTGACGCCGGGGAAGGTGATCGTGATGCCCCGCATGCTGACCACCGGCTCGGCCGCGGCCGCGGTGCGCTCGGCACGCTCGACCTGCGTCATCGGTCCTCCTGGTCGGGTCGGTCGGTCGGATCGGTCGCGCTGTCGGTGCAGGTGCGGGGGAGGGGGTCCCGTGGTGAGCGGGACCCCCTCCGTCGCGGTCAGTACTGGCGGTCCGCCAGCACCTCCTTGGCCTGCTCCTGGGTGAAGGTGGTCTCCTCGGTGACGACCCGCTTGGGGACCTCCTCGCCGTTGACGACCTTCTCCGCGAGGTCCATCAGCTGCGGGCCGAGGAGCGGGTTGCACTCGACGATGAAGCTGATCTTCCCCTCGGCCAGGGCGGTCATGCCGTCCTTGACGGCGTCGACGGTGATGATCTTGATGTCCGTACCGGGCGTCAGGCCGGCCGCCTCGATCGCCTCGATGGCGCCCAGGCCCATGTCGTCGTTGTGGGCGTAGACGACGTCGATGCTGTCGTCGGCGGCCAGGAAGGCCTCCATCACCTTCTTGCCGCCGTCGCGGGTGAAGTCACCGGTCTGCGACGCGGTCACCTCGATCGTGTCGTCGGAGGAGATGACGTCGGCGAAACCCTCCTTGCGGTCGATCGCCGGCGCGGCGCCGGTGGTGCCCTGCAGCTCGACGACGTTGATGGTGCCGTCGCCGTTCGCGTCCGACTCGGCGGCGTTGTCGACCAGCCACTGGCCGGCCTTCTCGCCCTCCTCGACGAAGTCGGAGCCGAGGAAGGTCGCGTAGAGCGAGTCGTCCTCGGAGTCGACCGACCGGTCGGTGAGGATCACCGGGATCTTCGCGCGCTTGGCCTCGAGGAGCACCGTGTCCCAGCCGGTTTCGACGACCGGGCTGAAGGCGATGACGTCGACCTTCTGCTGGATGTAGGAGCGGATCGCCTTGATCTGGTTCTCCTGCTTCTGCTGCGCGTCGGAGAACTTCAGGTCGACACCGGCCTCCTCGGCGCTGGCCTTGATCGAGTCGGTGTTCGCCGTCCGCCACCCGCTCTCGGCACCGACCTGGGCGAAGCCCATCGTGATCGTGTCGCCCGACCCTCCCGCGACGGTCTCGGCGTCGCCGCCGTCGCCGCCGCAGGCCGTCAGGCCCGCCACGAGCACGACTGCGGTCGCGGCCGTCATGAGTCTCTTCACCACTTCGTCCTCCATCTGGGATGAACCACCGGCCGACGGCCGTCTGGAGGTGTTTCCGGGCGGACACCGGGAGCACCTGCCCTGGCGTCGTCCGCTCGTCCGGAGCGTCGTCGCATCGGGCTGGCACTGAGTGTTAACGCTCACATCGCTGAGGTCAAGCGTTTCCGCCGATCAAGTGAGCGCTAACACGAGCGACTGCTGAGCGGGTCGACGGACATGGCCCGGACGGTTAACAAGAATGAGAATCATTACTGTTAGGGTTGTCCTCGCGTCCTCTCCTGACGGTGTCGGGAAGAGAGGCGCCCTGTCGTGATCATCGTGAGACGAGGAGACCCCGTGCACCACAGACGTACTCGCACGTTCGTCGCTGCAGCCGCGCTGCCGGTGCTGGCGCTGACGGCCTGCGCCACTTCCGACCCAACCGGTTCCGCCGCCGAGCGCAGCGAGTCCTCCAGCGCCGCCGAGGACGGTCACGAGAGCGACGAGGGCGCCACCGAGGCCGGCGCGGCCGCCCCTCGGCTCGCCATCAGCTACGACGGTGGGGTCCAGGTCCTCGACGGCACCACCCTGGAGGTGCTGGCCGACGAGGAGCTCGACGGGTTCCTGCGGCTCAACCCCGTCGGTGACGGCCGGCACCTGATGGTGTCGGCGCAGGGAGGGTTCCACGTGCTGGACGCCGGAGCGTGGGAGGAGCCGCACGGCGACCACTCGCACTACTACACCGGCGACCCGCACCTCACCGGCACCGTCTACGAGGCCGAGGAGCCCGGCCACGTCGTCGCGCACGCGGGCCGCACCGTGCTGTTTGACGACGGCACCGGCGAGATCACGGCCTTCGACAGCGACGAGGTCGAGGACCCGGACCGCGAGGAGCGCACCTACACCACGCCCGCCGCCCACCACGGCGTCGCGGTCGAGCTGTCCGACGGGCGCATGGTCGTCTCGGAGGGCACCGAGGACGGGCGCACCGGCATCCGCGTCCTGGACGAGGCCGGCGAGGAGATCGCCGCGAGCGAGGAGTGCCCGGACGTCCACGGCGAGACGGTGGCCGCCGACGAGACCGTCGTCATCGGCTGCACCGACGGCGTGCTGGTGTACCGCGACGGCGCGATCACCAAGGTGCAGAGCCCCGACGCGTACGGGCGGATCGGGAACCAGTTCGGCACCGAGGACTCGCCGGTCGTGCTCGGCGACTACAAGAGCGACCCGGACGCCGAGGTCGAGCTGACCACACGCGTCTCGCTCATCGACACCGCGACGGCGACGATGCGGCTGGTCGACCTCCCGTCCTCGTACTGGTACCGCTCGCTCGGGCGGGGCGAGAACGGCGAGGGCGTGGTGCTCGGCACCGACGGCGCGCTGCACGTGATCGACACGGTCGCGGGCACCGTCACGCGGTCGGTGCCGGTGATCGACGCCTGGGAGGTTTCGGAGGACTGGCAGGTCCCGCAGCCCCAGGTGTTCACCATGGACGGCACCGCCTACGTGAGCGACCCGGCGGGCCAGGCGGTCCACGCCGTCGACATCGAGACCGGCGAGGTCTGGGCCAGCACCGAGCTCGACGTGGTCCCGAACGAGCTCAAGGGCGTGACCGGTGCGGCGGACGAGCTCGCCGGCCACGACCACGACGAGTGAGCGGGTCCGTTCAGATGAGCCGGACGGCGCTGGCCGCAGCGCTGTTCGCGGCACCCCTCGCCCTCGCCGCCTGCGCGGGCGGCGGGGGTGAGGGGGCGGGCGCCGACGACGGTCTCCTGGTGGTGACGTCGTCCTACCCGCTCCAGTTCGTGGTGGGGCAGGTGGGCGGTTCGCGGGTGCAGGTCGAGAACCTGACGGCGTCGGGGGCCGACAGCCACGCGACCGAGCTCACACCCGGACGGCTGGTGACGCTTGCGGAGGCCGACCTGGTGGTCCACCTGTCGGGCATGCAGGCGGGCGTCGACGACGCGCTGGCGGTCCAGCGGCCGGAGCACTTGCTCGACGCCGCCCCTCTCGCCGACCTGGACGGCGACCCGCACTTCTGGCTCGATCCCGGGCGCATGTCGACCCTCGCCCGCCAGGTGGCGGACGAGCTGTCGGCGCTCGACCCTGACGGTGCGGCGAGGTACACCGCGGCCGCCGACCGGCTCGTCGGCAACCTCGACGAGCTGGACGCCGAGTTCGACGCGGCGCTGTCGGGGTGCAGCGGCGCGACCCTGGTCACGGCGCACGAGGCGTTCGGCTACCTGGCCGACGCCTACGGCCTCGAGCAGGTCGGCATCGCCGGGATCGACCCGCACGTCGAGCCGTCCCCGGCCAGGGTGCGCGACGTGATCGAGGTGGTGCGCGACCGCGACGTCCGGACGGTCTACTTCGAGGCCGCCGCGAGCGCGGGGGTGGCACGGACGCTGGCCGAGGACCTCGGCACGGCCACCGCCGTCCTGCACCCGATCGAGCGCGTGAGCGAGGGGGAGACCTACCCGGAGCTCATGCGCGAGAACCTCGCCGCGCTCGAGGCCGGTCTCACCTGCCCGGTGTCGTGACCGCGTCGGAGGGGCCCGGCGCCCTCCGTACCGCCAGCGTCGCGAGGAAGGTGGTGAGCGGAACGGCAGCCACGAGGCCGAGGGTCGCGACGGCACTGCGCACCATCTCCTGGGCGACGAACTGCGCCGTCAGGACGTCTGCGAAGGAGTCGTTGTCGGCCACGACGAGCACGAGCAGGGGCAGCGACGAGCCGGCGTACGCGAGCACGATGGTGTTGACGACGGAGGCGATGTGCGAGCGGCCGACGCGGCTCGCGGACCGGAACAGGTCGGCTGCGCGGTAGGCCGGGTTGGCGTGCGCCAGCTCGGCCACCGTCGCGGCCTGGGTGACGGTCACGTCGTCGAGCACGCCGAGCGAGCCGATCACGATGCTGGCCACCAGCAATCCGGCCATGTCGACGCCGTACGTCCGCTCGACCGACTGGGACAGGTCGTCGGTGATGCCGCTCAGGTGCAGCGCCGCGACCGACAGCGCCGCGAGGGCGCCGGTGAGCGCGAGGCTGGCCAGGGTGCCGACGACTGCGACGGTGGTCGACAGCGACAGGCCGTGGGTGAGGTAGAGCACCGACAGGGTGATCGCTGCCGCGCCGACGACGGCGACCAGCACCGGTGGCTCGCCGCCGAGCACGGCGGGGACGACGAACAGGAGCAGGACGACGAAGGTCACGACGAGCCCTGCCAGGGCGGTGATGCCGCGCCAGCGCCCGAACGCCGCCAGCGCCAGCACGAAGGCGATCGCGAGCACCCACATCCCGGTGCCGCGCTGCTGGTCGACGATGGTGAAGGTCTCCCCGTCCGGGCCCTCCAGGGCGACCACCACGACGTCGTCGCCCGGCGAGACGGTCGGCGCGCCGGCGCCGCTCGGCAGATCGACCTCGACCGCGCGCACCTCGCCGCGGTCGTCCTGCATCTCGATCGTCGCCGTGCCGCAGCGGTCCGCGGCACCCTCGACGGGCTCCTCGCACGGCTCGAGGTCGACGGCGGTCACCCGGGCGTCGAGCTGGTCCGCGCGGGACTGCGCCGGGGACGCCGTGCCGCCGGTCGGCCAGAGCCACACCAGCCCCACGACCGTGAGGAGGGCGAGCGGCGCCACGACCGCCAGGACGGCTCGGCGCAGGCGCCGGTCCTCGGCGGCCGCAGGTCTCGCGTGGTGCCCGCCCATTCCAGTCCTCGTCCGTCGGTGGTGTGCCCGGGCAGCCTTCCACGCCGCGACCGCGGGGCGGTGCCCGGCTAGGACTCGTCGTGCAGGCGCAGGGTCTGCAGCCGCCGTCCGGCGTAGGCGGTGGAGGCGACGGTGACCACCACGAGCAGCGCGACACCGGTGCCGAAGCCGACGGCGGCCTCGTTCCCGATCGCCGCCGAGTCGCCGAGCAGCCGCTGGACCACGGCGAGCGACCACTGCTGGATGCTCAGCGCCTGCGCGCCCGGCACCAGACCGCCCACGAGCGACTCCCAGATCAGCGCGTAGATCAGCCCGACGACCACGGCGTTGCGGGTCACCACGGCCAGCAGCAGGAACACCGCGCAGTACGCGATCCCGGCCGCCAGGGCGCCGACCGCGAAAGCGACTGCCACCGTGCCCAGCTCGCCGGTCAGCACGACGCCGGCCACCGCGACCGGGAGCACGCCGAAGACGACGACCACGCCGATCGCCACGACCAGCTTGGTCACGACGATCGAGTACCGGTTCAGCGGCTTGGACAGCAGGTAGACGATCGAGCCCTCGTCGATCTCCGGACCGATCGCGCCGGTGCCGGCGACCAGGCCGAGCAGCGGCATCAGGATGGCGATGCCGAACGCCCCGAGCAGGTCCGGCGCCAGCGGCCCCTCGAGCTCGGCCTCGATGCCGGCGTCCATCCCGGCCAGGACGCGGGCCAGCGTGCAGAGCGCGAGCAGGGCCGCGGGGAGGAGCAGCAGCACCAGGGTGCGCTTGCGCCCGAGCAGGCTGCGGCGGGTCAGCGCCGCGACGGTCGCGTTCACCGGGCCACCAGGTAGGAGAAGACGCTCTCGAGCGACTCGTCGGCGGGCCGCACCTCGAGCAGCCGGATGCCGTGCCGCGAGGCGACCCGGGGGAGCGCGTGCACGAAGGCGTGGAAGTCGGTGGCCTGCACCTGGACGGTGCCTCCGCCGCTCGCGTCGGCGACCAGCTCGACGCCGGAGACGCTGGGCTCGGCCACGACGGCCGAGGCAAGCGCCCGGTCGTCGCTGGACCGGATCGTGTACTGGTGCGGCCGCTGCGTCATCAGCCGGCGGATCTCACGGAAGTCGCCGGACGCGGCGTGCCGCCCGGCCACCATCACCTCGATGCGGCCGGCGATCTGCTCCACCTCCTCGAGGATGTGCGAGCTGAACAGGATCGTGCGGCCCTGGTTCCCCAGGTCGTCGAGCAGCGTCATCAGGTGCATCCGCTGCCGGGGGTCCATCCCGTTGAACGGCTCGTCGAGGAGAAGCACGGTGGGCTCGTGCACGATGGCCGTCGCCATCTTGATCCGCTGCTTCATCCCCTTGGAGTACGTGCGGATGTCGCGGCCCTGCGGCTCGGTCATCTCCACCGTGGCGATGGCCCGCCGGGCCGCGCCCTCGGGGTCGCGCAGCTTGTGCAGCCGGGCGTTGGCGAGCACGAAGTCCCAGCCGGAGACGGCGTCGTACATCTCCTCCCGCTCGGGGACGAGCCCGACCTCGCGGTAGATCTCCGGGTCGCGGTAGAGCGGCCGGCCGTCGAGGGTCACGGTCCCCGCCGACGGGGCGAGGAAGCCGGCCATCATGTTGATCAGCGTCGACTTGCCGGCGCCGTTGGGCCCGAGCAGCCCGGTGACACCGGCGTCCAGGCGCATCGAGACGTCGTTGACCGCGACGACGTTGCCGTACCAGCGCGAGACCTGTTCCAGCTGGATGGTGCTCATCACAGCGCCTTCCGGTAGCGGGCGACCAGGACGGCGTAGCAGGCGGCCACCAGCGCCACCGTGACGGCGACGAAGACGACCGCGCCGACGGCCCCCGGCGGCCCCGGCCCGACGGAGGGCTCGGCGCCGAACGCGCCGCTCACCACGCCGTCGACGAGGGTGAACGGCGAGATCAGGCCCGTGTAGCCGAGGAACGTGTCGTTCCCGAACTCGGCCGCCAGCCCTCCGACGGCCGCCTGCATGCCGGACAGGACGAGGAGCAGACCGACGACGGCGGCGACCCCGAGGCCGCGACGCGGCGTCATCGCCGCCACGACGAGCCCCACGCCCGCCAGCACGAGCGCGTACACCGCGGCACCGGCCATCGCCCGGAGGTAGTCGGGAAGCTGCTCGCCGAGCGGCATCTCGGCCAGCAGGGCCCCGGCGAGCAGGAGGGTCAGCGGGAGCGCGATGAGGACGAACAGGGCCACCGCCATCCCGGCGTACTTGGCCTGCACGTACTGCCGCCGGCTCAGCGGGCGCGAGAAGTACAGCGGCACCACGCGGAACCGCAGGTCCCTCGACATCACGGCCGGCGACTGCGCGCCGAGGAAGATCGTGACGGCGACCTGCAGGACGATCACGTACTCGGTGTACCCGACGGGCAGCGACGTGGCGCCCACCGCGCCGCTGACGATGCCGATCACCGCCGCGGGCAGCACCATCACCGCCAGCAGCAGGAACGGCATCACCTTGGACCGCGCGGAGCGGCCGAGACCGTAAGCCCCGCGCAGGGTCTCGACGAACAGCGAACGCTGCACGTACGACGCGCCCAGCCTCGGGCCGTCGTAGTGCCGGTACCCGATGTCGTGGATGGCGCCGGTGGTCCGCGGCGCGGTGCCCTCAGCCACGGTGGCCCCCTGCGTCGCTCGCCCCGTCGGCGAAGATCTCGGTCATCCGGTGCCGCTGCCGCTCGACCCGCACCAGGCCGAGGCCGAGGTCGGCGACCGCGTCGCGGACGTGGTCGTAGGCGGACGGGTCCGCCACGTCGACGTGGAGGAGCGCGCCGTCGCCGCGCACCGGCACGCCCAGCCCGGTGAGCCTGCGCAGCAGCACATCGACGTCGCGGTCGACCTCCACGGTGACGACCGGCGTCTCGGCCGTCACCGAGGCGGTGGTGGAGTGCCGCAGCAGCCGGCCACCGTCGATCACGACGACCGCGTCGCAGACCCGCTCCAGCTCGCCGAGCAGGTGCGAGGTGACGATCACCGAGATGCCGAACTCGCCGCCGATCCGCTGGATCAGCCCGAGCATGTCGTCGCGCCCCGCCGGGTCGAGGCCGTTGGTCGGTTCGTCCAGGAGCACCAGGGCAGGGTCGTGAACCAGCGCCTGGGCGAGCTTGACCCGCTGCTTCATGCCGGTCGAGTAGCCCCCCATCGGCCGGTACCGCTCCTCGTAGAGGCCGACGTGGCGCAGGGTGTCCGCCGCCCGCTCGCGCGCCGCCGTCGTGGGCAGCCCCGACATGCGGCCCATGTGCACGACGAACTCGGTCGCCGACACGTCCGGTGGCAGGCAGTCGTGCTCGGGCATGTACCCGACGCGTTCACGGATCGCCGGGCCGTCGGTGGCGACGTCGTGACCGAGGACCTCGGCCGTCCCCTCGGTGGCGGGCAGCAGGCCGAGCAGCATCTTCAGCAGCGTCGACTTGCCGGCGCCGTTGGACCCGACGAGGCCGGTGACCCCGGTCGGGACCTCGAGGGTCAAGCCCTCCACCGCGGTCACCGAGCCGAACCGCTTGGTCAGCCCGGACGTCCGCAGCACGGCCTGGCTGCGTCCTCGCGGCGCGGGCTCGACGACGTCCATGCGTGGACCGTAGGGGGTGCGGCAGCCCTCCGTGGGGACGCTCGTTCCGGCTGCGGCGTTCCTGCACCGCATCTCCACACCTGCGTGCACGTCGCAGCATCCCGGCTGTCACGGATGCGGGCGTAGTCTGCGCCGCACCGGTGAGGGCCGGGCATGGGTCCGGTCGGGAGGTGGTCGCTGCCATGGGGACGGACGAGCCGCCGCGCCGCCCGGTGTTCGTGGCCGGTCAGCTGCTCACCGCCGAGATGCTGCAGGCAGAGCAGGACTACCACCGCGGCATGCGCCGGCTGCACAACAGGTTGCACGGGTACGGCGTGGTCGACGGGCTCGACGTCGGGCTCGGCGACGAGGGCGACGTCACCGTCGGCCCCGGCCTGGCCCTGGACGCCTTCGGGCGCGAGCTGGTCGTGACCGACGTCCGGTCGGTCGACGCGCCCGCCGTGGTCGAGGCCGACGGACCGCTCGACCTCGTGCTGGTCTGGGACGAGGTGCCCGACCGGGTCGTGCCGGGACCGGACGGCGAGGAGGTGTGCACCCAGGTGGCGGAGGTGCCGCGCCTGGCGCTGACCGCGCCGGAGGACGCGGACCCCGAGGGCCTGGTTCTGGGCCGCCTGACGCGCGGGTGCGACGGCGCGGTGGAGATCGACCTCTCGCGCCGTCGCACCCTGCGGCCGCTCGGGAACGCCGGTGTCAGCGGGCCGTGACGAACTCCATGCTGCTGATGACGTCGGCCTCGCTGGTGGCGCTCGTGGGCGTCAGGCAGAACTGGACGTAGGTCTTCTCGCCCTTCCTGAGCGTGCCGAAGCCACCCCACGGCGCGGGGCCCTCGAGCTGGTTCACCGTGAAGGTGGCGACGTGGTTCTTCCCGTCGCACTTCAGCAGCCCCACCTCGGCGTGCGACTGCGAGTACGCGTCCGCGTTCGCGCTGCTGGTGCCGGTGTGGTCCGGGGTCTCGACGAGACGGTCGCCCTGCTTGACCGCGACCCACAGGGCGACGGCCGGGTCCGACGCGTCACAGGTGTACCGGACGCTCACCTCGGCGGTGGTGGCGCTGGTGATGCGGACGTTGCCGACGACGTCGGCCGTCGACCCGCCGGTCGGGGCGGCGAGAGCGGGTGCGCACGGCGCGAGAGCCAGCGCTCCCACGGCGGCGATGACGAGTGACCTTCGCACGGTGGTCTCCTGGTGGGGTGGGGAACCGGTGGCGGGGTGCCCGACGCCGGCGTGCTGTCCCGCCCACCCTCCAGCGCCCGCCCCGGCGCGTCCATCGTCCTAACGGCCGATGCCGACGGGGTGGGGCCGCCCGTCGGCGGGCGGCCGTCGTGCGGACTGCCTACGGTGGCGGCGTGACCGAGACGATCGCCTTCGGCCCCCTGCAGATCGAGTTCGACGACCGCGTGCTGCGTCCACGGCCGTGGACGGCAGCCCAGTCGCACTGGGCCGCAGAGCTGCTCGCTGACGTTCCGGACGGGCCCGTGCTCGAGCTCTGCTCGGGCGCAGGGCAGATCGGGCTGCTCGCGGTGCACGGCAGCTCCCGTCGGCTGGTCTGCGTCGACCTGAACCCGGTGGCGTGCGACTTCGCCCGGGCGAACGCCGCCGCGGCGGGCATGCAGGACCAGGTCGAGGTGCGCGAGGGACGCGCGGCGCAGGTGCTGCGGGACGACGAGCGGTTCCCCCTCGTCATCGCCGACCCGCCGTGGGTGCCGACCGCCGGCACCAGCCGCTTCCCGGAGGACCCGCTGCTGGCCATCGACGGCGGGGACACCGGTCTCGACGTCGCCCGCGAGTGCGTCGCCACGATCGAGCAGCACCTGCTGCCCGGGGGACGAGCGGTGCTCCAGCTCGGCACCACCGATCAGGCGCAGGAGGTCTCGCGCTGGTTGGCCGACGGGCTGTCCGTCACCCGGGTCGAGACCTTCGGCGAGCGGGGCGTCCTGGTGCAGCTGGAGCGCGTCAGCGACGGGTGAGCAGCTGGTGCGTCCCGTCGCACCACGGCGGCCGGGACGTCTTGCCGCAGCGGCACACGGCGCTGACCGGCCTGGTGGTGCGGTGCCGGGAGCCGTCCGCCGCCTCGACGACGTGGTCGCCGCGGATCAGCAGGGGTCCGTCGGGGCAGACCACGACGTCGGGCCGGTCGAAGTCCGGTGCCTGCTCGGCGCTCATGCCGCCCACGACGCCAGCTGCTCGCGCGCGAACCGCGCCTCGAGGTCCATGCAGGTGAAGGCGCCGAAGAAGACGTCGTCGACGAGGTGCGGCTCGCGCACGAGCAGCGGACCGCACACCTGGCGGACGGCGACCTGGTCGTGCACCGCGTCGGCCTCGACGTGCTCGTCGTAGTAGCCGATGATCTCGGCCGGCAGCTCCAGCCGCGACAGGCCCTGGGCGATGCGTCGCGACGGGACCGAGCTGGTCGCCTCGAAGGCCGCGAGGTGCCCGAGCGCCGCACCGCGCAGCCGCCGGTGCAGGCCGAACAGGCTCATCGCGTTGTTCTGCTCGAGGGCGGTGGCGGGCGCGCGGTCGACGTAGGCGCCGTACGCGTCCGCGAGCCCGCACGCGCGCAGCCCGCGCGCGAACAGGTGCGAGTGGAGGGCGTTCGGGTCGCCGCAGCCGTACTCGTCGAACTGCACCGCCATCAGCGCGGCCTTGGGCTCAGGGTCGAGCCGCGCGACGGTCCAGGCCGTGGGATCGGCCTCCTTGAGGTGGTAGACCGACCGCACCTTGAGCAGGTCGAGCACCTGGTCGCGGGTCGCGGTGCGCTGGATGGCCGCGGACAGCGAGGGGGAGTCGAAGTCGGAGACGAAGGCGAAGAACGATTTCGCGAAGGCGGCGGTGGAGCCGGCGCCGAGGTCGTCGGCCAGCGGGTCGACGTCGGCGTGGTCCTGGTACCGCGCACGCAGCTCGTCCTCGAACGCCTGCTCCAGGCGTCGTCGCAGCGCGAGCAGCGGTGGGTGCCACTCCAGCTCGTCGGAGGCGTCGTCGAAGCCGCGGTAGGCGGGCTCGTACGCGGCCCAGAGCGAGATCTGCGCGTCGTCGGTGCTGTCCGGCTCGAGACCGGCCAGGTCCGCCCAGCCGGCGTCGTCCAGCGGGCCCGTCATCAGGCCGAACAGCCGCTCGCTGAGCGTGCCGCGGGGGCGAGGGACCAGCACGGTTCACTCCTCGTCGTCGCGAGGGCGTGCACCCGGTCCGAGCCCGCCCCGTCGTGGGCGCGGGGTACCGCGCCTCCTTCCGACTTTCGCACCGCCGCACCGCTCCCGCCACTCGTGCCTCCGCGCCCGGCGGACTCTCGGCAGCGTCGCCGTGCCTCGGTAGCCTGCCGCGCATGGGCATCACGCTGGAGAACGTCGGCATCGCGGTCCGTGACATCGACGAGGCGATCGCCTTCTTCACCGACCTCGGGCTCACCGTCCTCGGACGCGACGAAGTCAGTGGGGAGTGGGCCGACACCGCAGTCGGTCTCGACGGCAACCACGCGAAGATCGCGATGCTGCAGACGCCCGACGGCCACGGGCGGCTCGAGCTGTTCGAGCACATCCACCCCGACGCGATCGAGACCGAGCCGACGCGGCCCCACGAGATCGGCATGCACCGCGTCGCCTTCCGGGTCGACGACCTCGACGAGGCTCTCGCGGTCGCCGCGCGCCACGGCTGCCACCCGCTGCGGGGCGTCGCCACCTACGGGGACGTGTACAGGCTGACCTACGTCCGCGGGCCCAGCGGCATCATCGTCATGCTCGCGGAGGAGCTCAGCGGCGGCTGAGCGCCCGGGCCGACGGACGGTCACTGCGGTGGCACCGCGCGGTCCTGGTCAGGCTCCGGGCTCCAGCGGGGTCGGTCCTCGTCGCTCGTGCCCGGCGTGGCCCACCTCGAACCCGACGACCAGCTCGTACCCGAGCCGGTTGTCCGGGGCGTCCAGGTCCTCCTCGCACCGGTCGCAGTACGCGCCGACGCGACCCGGGCGGCGCGTGCGCAGCACCTCGGGGAGCAGGCGGCGCCGCTCGGGCGGGTACTCGTCGAGGTACTCCTCCGCGAGACTGCTCACGACCTCTCCTTCCGTCGGACGCCACCATCGTGGACCCGCTGCACGCCTCGGCGTGGCAGAACGCGCCGTGATCGCCCCGATGGGCGACTCGCCTCCCGGTGAGGCGCTGCCGTCCGCACCCGGACGCGGTCACGCGCGGTCGTGCAGCGTGATCCGGTAGCCGTCGGGATCGGCGAAGGTGAAGGTGCGACCGAACGGGCCGTCGACCGGTGCAGCCACGATGGTGTGGCCGTCGCCGTCGAGGGCGTCGTGGATCGCCTGCACGTCGGTGGCGTGCAGCCAGATCGCGGCACCGACGCCGGGCTGGGGAGCCGAGTCCAGGTCGGTGCCGGGCACGACGTCGCGCAGCGCGAAGGCGACGGGTGCCGTCTCGAACACGACGGCGTGCGGCGGTCCCGCGGGGGAGCGGACGAGACCGAGGTACTTCTCGTAGAACGCCTGTGACTCGTCGAGGTCGCGCGCCTGGAGCGAGATGAAGTCGGGGCCGGTGACGGGCACGGGGTCTCCTTCGGGTCGTGTCAGGTTCCTGACACCGCGACTATGTCAGAATGCTGACATGAGTCAAGACGGCGGAGGCGTCGACCTGGAGACCTCGCTCGGCTACCTGCTCAAGGAGGCGTCCAGCGCCCTACGTGCCGCGATGGAGGAGGTGCTGCGTCCGCTCGGGATGAACGTCACGCGCTACGCGTGCCTGGAGCTGCTGGCGCAGCGACCCGGCCTGTCCAACAGCGACCTCGCGCGCGGTGCCTTCGTGACCAGGCAGTCGATGAACGTGCTGCTCCAGGCCCTGGAGCGCGAAGGCCTCGTGACCCGGCCCGCCGAGGCGCCTGTCGGCAAGGTGCTCCCGACCCGGCTCACCGCCCGCGGTCGCAGGAGCCTGCGGACGGCGACGGCCGCGGTCCGGTCGGTCGAGGTCCGGATGCTGGCAGGCATGACCGCGTCCGAGCAGGCGGACGCACTCCGCCTGCTGCGCAGCATGGTGCGGTCGTTGCGCGACCCCGGGGGGCGGTGACTAGCGGACGCGTCCGGACGACGACGCGAGGGCGAGGGCCGACACCAGTCCGAGCTCGATCCCTGCGCTGATCACGAGCCGGATGGCGAGGGTCTCGGGGTCCCCGAGAACCGGTGCCGCGACGGCGAGCACGAGCGCCACGGCGCACGCCGCGGCCCAGTCGCGCCGAGCAGCCTGCCAGAACCGCAGGGACAGCACGATCACCAGGGCGACGAACGACAGCTGGGTGAGGACGAAGCCCACCTGGTGGACCGCGCCGTGCCAGGTCGTCCGGGGTGCGCCCTCCGGGGCGCCGACGGGGAAGCCGGCCCCGGCGTCGGTCGGGAACACCCCGGCCACCACCAGCCCGACGCCCATCAGCACGACGAGCAGCGACGCCCACCGGGTCAGGCGCCCGGGCTCGAGCACCCGCCGCAGCCCGATCCCCCCACCGGCGACCAGAGCGCCCGTGACGACGAAGTTCGCCACCTGCACCCACCCGCCGTCCCCGAGCGCGAGCAGGCTCATCGGGTGGAACGTCGGTCGGAACCCGTCACGGGTGAGGGCCTGCGCCGCCCAGAGGACGACGAACAGGGGCGCCGCGAGAGCGCAGCCGACGAGCGCTGCGCCGGTGGTGCGGGAACGGGACGAGCGGAGCACGGCGACCTCCTCGAAGAGTGAACCAGGCGGTTCACCATGACAGTGAACCAGACGGTTCACCGATCTGCTACCCGCGGTGCCCTGGGGACGCCGGAGCCGTCCGGGGAGCCGTCGGGCCGGCCGTAGCCTGTCGAGGTGACGACCGACCTCCAGGCAGCCGCCGACAGGGCCGCAGGCCCGCAGGCCGCCCGCCGCCGCACCTTCGCGGTCATCAGCCACCCGGACGCCGGCAAGTCGACGCTGACCGAGGCCCTGGCGCTGCACGGCGGCGCGATCCTCGAGGCGGGGCACGTCAAGGGCAAGGCGGGACGCCGGGGCGTGGTCTCGGACTGGCAGGAGATGGAGAAGGCGCGCGGCATCTCCATCTCGTCCTCGGCCCTGCAGCTGGTGCGGGGTGACGTCGTGATCAACCTGCTCGACACACCCGGGCACGCCGACTTCTCCGAGGACACCTACCGGGTGCTCGCGGCGGTCGACTGCGCGGTGATGCTCGTCGACGCCGCCCGCGGGCTGGAGCGGCAGACGATGAAGCTGTTCGACGTCTGCCGGCTGCGCGGGCTCCCGGTGGTCACGGTGATCAACAAGTGGGACCGGCCCGGCAAGGAAGCCCTCGAGCTGATGGACGAGATCCAGGCGCGGACCGGGATGGTCCCGACCCCCCTGACCTGGCCGGTGGGGATCGCGGGCGACTTCCGCGGGGTGCTCGACCGCCGCACCGGCGACTACGTGGCCTTCACCCGCACCGCGGGCGGCGCGACGATCGCCCCGCAGACCCGGATGGCACCGGCTGCCGCAGACGCCCGGGAGGGCGAGCCCTGGCGCGTCGCGCTGGAGGAGAGCGAGCTGCTGGAGGCCACCGGGGCCGTCCACGACCAGGACTCGTTCCTGGCCGGGGCGAGCACGCCGGTCCTGTTCGCCGCCGCCGTGCTCAACTTCGGCGTCGACCAGCTGCTCGAGGTGCTCGAGGAGCACGCACCGCCGCCCGGTGCGCGTCCGGACGAGGCGGGTGGGCTGCGCCAGGTCGACGAGCCGTTCAGCGGCCAGGTGTTCAAGGTGCAGTCGGGCATGGACCGCGCCCACCGCGACCGGGTCGCCTTCGTGCGGGTGTGCTCCGGGCGCTTCGTGCGGGGGGTCGACCTCGTCAACGCCTCGACAGGCCGCCCGGTGTCGACCAAGTACGCGCAGCAGGTGTTCGGCGCCTCCCGCGAGGTGCTCGAGGAGGCCTGGCCCGGCGACGTCGTGGGCCTGGTCAACGCGGCCGCCCTGTCCGTCGGCGACACCCTGTTCGACGGGCCGCCCGTGCGGTTCCCGCCGATCCCGAGCTTCGCCCCGGAGCACTTCGCCGTGGCGAGGGCGAAGGACGTGGGGAAGTCCAAGCAGTTCCACCGCGGGATGCACGAGCTGGACGCCGAAGGCGTGGTGCAGGTGCTCCGGTCCGACCTGCGGGGGGAGCAGGCCCCTGTGCTGGCCGCCGTCGGCCCGATGCAGTTCGACGTCGTCCACCACCGGATGAGCGAGGAGTTCCACGCACCGGTCTCGATCGAGCCGATCGCCTACTCGGTGGCGCGACGGTGCCTGCTCGCCGACGTGCCGCTGCTGGACCGGGCCGCCGGGGTGGAGGTGCTGTGGCGCTCCGACGGCACGCCGCTGGCGGTCTTCGCCGACATCTGGCGCCTGCGCCGGTTCCGCGTCGAGAACCCCGGGGTCGAGCTCACCCGGCTCGCAGCCGACGACACCGACGACGGGAGACGGTCCGGGTGAACCCGGCCGGCCCACCCCTCAGTAGCGTGAGGGTGTGAGCCACCCCCATCCCGAGCTCGGACCTCCGCCCACCCTGCCGAAGGACGGCCTGCGCGTCGTCGCCCTCGGAGGGTTGGGGGAGATCGGCCGCAACATGACCGTCTTCGAGCACAGCGGCAAGCTGCTCGTCGTCGACTGCGGGGTGCTGTTCCCCGAGGAGCACCAGCCCGGTGTCGACGTGATCCTGCCCGACTTCACCGCCATCAGGGACCGCCTGGCCGACGTCGTCGCGATCGTGCTCACCCACGGCCACGAGGACCACATCGGCGGTGTGCCGTACCTGCTGCGCGAGCGCGCCGACATCCCGGTCGTGGGCTCGCGGCTGACGCTGGCGTTCCTCGAGGCCAAGCTCAAGGAGCACCGGATCACGCCGCAGAAGCGGCAGGTCGCCGAAGGCGACACCGTCTCGCTCGGCCCGTTCGAGATCGAGCTCGTCGCGGTCAACCACTCCATCCCGGACGGGCTGGCCGTCGCGATCCGGACGTCCGCGGGCCTGGTCCTGCACACCGGCGACTTCAAGATGGACCAGTTCCCGCTCGACGAGCGGATCACCGACCTGCGCGCCTTCGCCCGGCTGGGGGAGGAGGGGGTCGACCTGTTCCTCACCGACTCCACGAACGCCGAGGTGCCCGGCTTCACCACGGCCGAGCGCGACCTGATCCCCGCCATCGAGACCGTCTTCCGCACCGCACCGCGACGGGTCATCGTGTCGAGCTTCGCCAGCCACGTGCACCGCATCCAGCAGGTGCTCGACGCCGCCCACGCCCACAAGCGCAAGGTCGCGTTCGTCGGGCGGTCGATGGTGCGCAACATGGCCATCGCCGCCGAGCTCGGCTACCTGCGCATCCCCCAGGGGCTGGTGGTCGACATGAAGCAGCTGGAGAAGCTGCCGGACGACCGGATCTGCCTGGTGTGCACCGGCTCCCAGGGCGAACCCATGGCCGCCCTCTCCCGGATGGCCAACCGCGACCACGTGATCCGGATCGGCGAGGGCGACACCGTCCTGCTCGCCAGCTCGCTGATCCCCGGCAACGAGAACGCCATCTACCGGGTCATCAACGGGCTGACCCGCTGGGGCGCCAAGGTCGTGCACAAGGGCAACGCCAAGGTGCACGTGTCCGGCCACGCCAGCGCCGGCGAGCTCGTCTACTGCTACAACATCGTCCGCCCGTCCAACGTGATGCCCGTGCACGGCGAGTACCGGCACCTGGTGGCCAACGCCGAGCTCGCGATCCGCACCGGCGTGGCACCGGCGAACGTCGTCATCGCCGAGGACGGTGTCGTGGTCGACCTGGTCGACGGCAGGGCCCGCATCACCGGCAAGGTCCCGGCGGGCTACGTCTACGTCGACGGCCAGAACGTCGGCGGCGCGACGGAGACCATCCTCAAGGACCGTCGCACGCTGGCGGAGGAGGGCGTCATCACGGTCGTGGCGATCGTCGACGCCGACACCGGTGAGCTGGCCGAGGAGCCGGACTTCCTCGCGCGCGGCCTGATCCTCGAGGGCCTGGACACCGCCGAGGTCGTGACCCGGATCCGCGAGGCCCTCGCCAAGGCCGCCGCCGACGGCGTCGGCGAGACCCACCAGCTCGAGCAGCTGATCACCCGCACCGTCGCACGCTGGGCCGAGCGTCGCTACCGCCGTCGCCCGATGATCATCCCGGTGGTCATCGACGCCTGATCCCGGTGCCCTCCCGGCGTGGAGGGGCCTACGCTTCCCGGACCCACCGACCGGAGAGAGGCGAGCAGGCGATGGCGTCACGGCTCAACCCGTACATCAGCTTCGACGGCAACGCCCGGGAGGCGATGGAGTTCTACCGCGAGGTGCTGGGAGGCGACCTGACCCTCAGCACCTTCGGGGAATTCGGCCTGGCCGGCGGTCCCGAGGAGCACCAGATCATGCACGGCCAGCTCGAGACGCCGGCCGGGTTCACCCTGATGGGCGCCGACGTGCCACCCGGTGCCGAGCACCGTCCCGGGAACGCGATCACGGTCAGCCTCGCGGGCGACGACGCCGAGCTGCGCACGTGGTTCGAGCGCCTCGCCGAGGGCGGCGAGGTGACGGTGCCGCTGGAGAAGCAGATGTGGGGCGACGAGTTCGGCCAGCTGGTCGACCGCTTCGGCGTCCCGTGGATGGTCAACATCGGTACCGGCTCCGACGCCTGAACCAGGACGCCTGTGCAGCGACCGACCGGACCGGCGGCGGAGGCGTGACTCGGTCGCCGTGCACGCCTCGCCGGCGAACCTCGCGCGGCTGCTGGAGCCTCAGGACGGGGGCGGCGGTACGATGAGACCGACTGAGGCAGAGCAGTTCTGGGCCAGGTCAGGCGCCGGCTGCGGCCTGCGGGCCGCCTGAGCGGTTCTTGCGTGCGGCGTAGGCGCGCTTCATCTTCGTCTGGTTGCCGCAGGTCGACATGGAGCACCAGCGGCGGGCCTGGTTGCGCGAGCCGTCGTAGAAGGCCCACCGGCAGGAGTCGCGGGCGCAGACCTTGAGCCGTGGCCACGTCCCGTCCTCGCCAGCCTGCCGGACGGCGTCGGCCAGACGTCCCACGGCGTGGGCGAACCCGCCGTCGAGGTGGCTCTCGAGCCGGTAAGCGCCGTCCGCGCCGAACACCAGACGCACCGGCACGTCAGCCAGCACGCGGTTGACGGCCTCGACCGCAGCCTGGTCGTGGTCGTGGCCGGCGTGGGCCAGCAGCACCTCGCGCAGGCCCTCCCGCAACGTCACGGCCGTCGCCAGGTCCGCCGACGACAGCCTGGTTCGAGTGGGCAGCAGCCCGCGCGCCACGAGCCAGTCCTGCAGGTCGCTCGCCGATGTCAGGCGTTCCTCGTCGAGCTGCGGCTCGCGGGTGTTGACGAAGTCGCGCACCAGCACGATCGCAGCCGGCGCCTCCGGTTCGCTCACGGTGACCTCCTCGAGTTGACACCACCATAACCGCTTGACCGGTAGCAGGACCAGATGCCAGGCTAACACCGGCGTACGACGTTCGGTGGTGTCAGACGAGAGGAGCAGGTCATGGTCAGGACGACGACGGTCGAGCGGAGGCGCCACCCGCGTGGCGACGGTGGCGTCAACGGTCCCCGCGAGGTGCTCGCGGGCGGAGCGCCACCGCCGCGACAGCCCCGTCGCAGCGAGGCGCAGCGTGACGCCGAGGTCACGGAGGGCGGCCCGCCTCGACGCCCGGCTCCGGCCCGCGTCCGCGCTCGCGTGCTGAGCGGCGCCCGCAAGATGGCTGGTGAGCTCGCCGAGGCGTTCGCGTGGGCGCGGCTGCTCGGCTGACGGAATGGTGCGCAACGGGTCGATCGGCCCCGATCCGCGGCACGACCGGTCGAACCACCCGGTCAGCAGGTGGCTCCTGGTCAGCAGGTGGCTCCTGCGGCCATCCTCGGACAGCCGGTAGGACCACTGGCGACGGAACGTGCTCGCCGGCGGAGCGACTGTCCGCGGACGCCCGCTCGGACCGCGGGCGAGGAGGGCTGGGATGAGGTACACCGTCTCGACGGAGATCGCCGTGCCGCGCGAGCGGGTGGTGCAGCTGATCGCCGATCCGGCGAACTTCCCCAGGTGGCTGCGGGGCCTGGAGGTGCACGAGCCGATCAGCGGGACCACAGGTGAGGTCGGCACCCGGTCGCGGGTGGTCTTCGGGTCGGGCCGGCGGCGCATGGAGGGCATCGAGACCGTCACGCGCCGGGAGCCGGCGAACCTCGACGACATCCCGGAGGGGGTCGTCGTCCACTTCGAGCGAGAGCTGGTCGCCGACGGCATGCGGAGCGTCGTACGGGACCGCTTCACCGAGGCGGGTCCGGGACGCACCTTGTGGGAGAGCGAGAACGAGTACCGGTTCAGCGGGGTGCTGATGCGCGTGGTCGGCCTGGTGGCGCCGGCGGCCTTCCGCAGGCAGTCCCGGCTCCACATGGAGGACTTCACGGCGTTCGCCGAGCACGGCACGGACGTCCGCGACACCGAGTGACCACCGCGTGACCCGCGCTCGCGGCGCGGACGTCAGTCCGCGTGGCCGGCCACCACCTCGCCGCGCGCGGGGTGCGGCAGACCGAGGAGGCGGGCCCCGATGGCGTCGTTGAGCCGCGTGGGCAGGACCGCACCCATGGTGACCATCGCCCGGGCCCGGGCCCCGGCGGCGTACCGGGCGCGGGGACGGCGAGCCGTCAACGCCTTCTCGACCGCCCGGGCGACGACGTCGGGCGGCACGGTCCGCGACTGGAGCCTGGTCACCAGCCCGAGCATGCCGCTGATGTGCTGCGCGTAGAGGTCCCGGTGGTCGGCCGACATCCCCTCCTCCATCGCCTCGAGCATCGACCGGATCTCGCGCCACGGGCCGGTGTCGGTGGGGCCTGGCTGCACGACGGACACCTCGATGCGCCAGGGCCGCAGCTCGCCCCGCAGGACGTCCGCGAGCCCTTCGACCGCGAACTTCGACGCGCAGTAGGCGCCCTCCATCAGCACCGGCGCGCGGCCCCCGGTCGAGGAGATGAAGACGATCCGGCCACCTGCGGCACGGATCCGGGGGAGCGCGGCCTGGGTGACGGCGACCTGGCCGAAGAGGTTGACCTCGAACTGGCGGCGGAACTGCGAGACGGGGAGGGCCTCGATCGGGCCCAGGACGCCGATGCCGGCGTTGTTGACCAACGCGTCGAGCCGGTCGGGCAGCCGGTCGGCCAGGGCGGCGACGTGCGCCTCGTCGGTGACGTCGAGCACGACCGGGGTGATGCGGTCGTGGTGGGCCGCGGCGCGGGTCCCGCTGGGTCCGTCGCGGACGCCGGCGAGGACGCTCCACCCGGCGCGGGCCAGTCGCACCGCGGTGGCCTCGCCGATACCGCGGCCGGCTCCGGTGATCAGCACTGACGGCATGGCGGTCGACCTCTCCTGCGGTGAGACTGAGGGCCGTCACACTACGCACGTAGTGGGCGGCTGTCACTACACCTATAGTGATCCGGTGACCGCCCTGCGCGCCCGGGTCCTGGACGCCGCCATCGAGCTGCTCGGCACCCAGGGGCTGAAGGCCCTGACCCACCGCCGGATCGACGAGCAGGCCGGGTTGCCCGCGGGATCGACCTCGAACTACTTCAGGACGCGCGACGCGCTGCTCGCCGGGGTGGCCGACGCCGTGCTCGAGCGGGAGGTCGCCGGCATGGGTGCGGCGTTCGCGCCGCGATCGGCCGCGGAGCTGGTCGACGGCCTGGTGGCGCTGCTCGAGCGCACCACCGGGGACCAACGGACCCTCACCAGCGCGCGGCTGGTCCTGTTCATGGAGGCGGGCCACGACCCCGCGCTGCGCGAGACCCTCGGTCAGGGGAGGGCGATCCTGGAAGAGGCCCTGCGACGGGTGTTCCACGACCTCGGCGCCGGCGACGCCGTCGCGTCGGCCCGAGCCGTGATGGCGTGCGCGGAGGGGCTGATCCTGCACCGCATCGCGCGCCACGACGACAGCGACATCCGGCCGGTCCTCGACCTCGTCGTCCGCGCCGCGGTCGGCTGAGCACGTCCTGGCCCGGTCGGACGGTCGGGACCACCGCAGCCGCACGACGCCTTGAGGTCATGCCGAGGTGGTCCTAGTGTCCTCGGCCATGGCGGTGTCGACGGACCTGCTGCGGCGGTCCTGGGAGCAGTCGGCGCAGCGGTTGCTGGCCCGGTGCGAGGGACTGTCGACCGAGGAGTACCTGTGGTGCCCGGTGCCGGACGCCTGGACGGTCCGGCCGGACGTCGACCGGCCGGGGCGGTGGACGTACGACTACGAGTTCGCGCCGCCGCCGCCGGCACCCGTCACGACCATCGCCTGGCGACTGGTCCACCTCACCGCCGACAACGAGATCTACTGGGAGCACGCCTTCGGACCGGGGAGACGGACGTTCCCCGACCTGGAGGTCGCGCCGACACCTGACCGGGCTCTGGAGCTGTGGTCCGCGAGCCGCGAGCCCGTCACCCGCTGGTTGGCCGGCGCGGACGAGGGCGCGCTCGGTGAGGACCGTCCCAGCCACCTCGGAGCGCCGACGACCGCCGGCGAGGTCGTGCGGATCCTGCTCGACGAGCAGACGCACCACGGCGCTGAGATCGGTCTGCTGCGAGACCTGTTCGCGAGGACGGGCGGCGCCGGTCCTGCGCGCGGAGGCGCTGCCGGCTAGGCGTCGAGGTCGGAGTCCCGCTGCCGGACGCTGGAGACCGCGCCGGCCGGGTACTGCGCCACCACCTCGGCGTCCTCGTCGAGCACGCGCAGGCCGCCGCCGGGCAGGTTCTCCCACCGGGCGGTCTGGGTGTGGGTGATCCGCCCCCCACCGACCATGGTGAGGACGAGCGACCGGGACTCCGGGAACGACCGGCGGGGTTCGCCCGGCGTGCCCGGGCTCGGCACCTCGCGGAACGGCCACATCGCCTCCACCGCAGCGCGCGCCTCGCGGGCGACACGGAGCCTGTCCTGCGTCGTGACCCGTGAGCCGTCCGAGCGGAGGACCGCGGCGACGCCACGACCGGCAGGGCCCGGCGGCCGAGGGGGCACCGGCGGCGGGTGCGGTGGGCGGCGGTCGGACGGCAGATCCGGTCCGTTCGGCACGTCGGCCTCCGTGGTCGCGCGAACCCGGACCGTCGAAAGGCCCCCAGCGGCTCGCTGCTCGCACCGTAGCGCGGACGGCGGCTCCGCACCCACCGGGACCTGGCGCTCGCGGAGGCGCGGAGGGGGAGGTGCCCCGGTGCGAGCGAGTACGGTGGCCGGTGGAGCAGCTCGGCTCCTCCACGAGGGGTCCAAACATGAGCACCACCGCGCGCGGCAGGCCGTCGACGGACCTCGGTCCGGAGGCCGAGCACCACGCCCTGACCCGCCGGCTGGGCGAGCTGGCCCGCGAGCTCGAGGCGCAGCAGGGCCGCACCAGCACCGTCGAGGCCGTGGTCGGCTCTGCGGTCACCGACATCCCCGGCGTCGAGGACGCCAGCGTCTCGGTGGTCGTCCGCAAGGGACGGGGCCACCAGGCGAGGTCGCTCGCCTCGACCTCCGCGCTGGCCGTCGCGGTCGACCAGGTGCAGTACGACGTCGGCCAGGGCCCGTGCCTGGAGACGCTCTACGACCACATCACCGTCCGCGTCCCCGACCTGCGGAACGAGCCGAGGTGGCCACGGTTCTCCCGACGAGCGGCCGACCTGGGTATCCGCAGCATGCTGAGCGTGCAGCTGTTCACCGACGGCGAGGACCTCGGTGCCCTCAACCTGTTCAGCACCCAGGTCGACGCCTTCACCGACGAGTCGGAGCGGACCGCGCTCGCGTTCTCGGCGCACGCGGCCGTGGCGGTGGCCGCGGCGTACGAGATCGAGACGCTGACGGTCGCGGTCGACAGCCGGGACCTGATCGGCCAGGCCAAGGGCATCCTGATGCTGCGGCACTCGGTCACCGCGTCGACGGCATTCAAGGTCCTCGTGCGGCACAGCCGCGACACCAACGTGAGGCTCGTGGACGTCGCCCGCGCCGTCGTCGCCGACCTCGGGTCCGGGCGGACGTGACCGCCCGGGTGCGAGGACGTGCGGCGCCGCCGTCGGCGGTTCGGCTCGTCGTCCACGCAAGGCCTCGCGGCGGCCCGGCGCGTCGGGCACCACGGGTGTCGACAGGCGCCGCGCGCGACTGTGCTTGCTAGCGTCCGGCCGTGACGACCTTCGTGACCGTGGGCGCCGGGTGGCGGGCGGAGTACTTCTGGCGTGCGGCGGCAGGCCTGCCCGACCTGGAGTGCGTGGGAGCGGTGGTGCGCTCACCCCGCGCCCTGGAGGTTCCCGTCTTCACCTCCCTGGAGGAGTGCCTGGTCTCGGCGCGGCCCGACTTCGTGGTCACCGCCACGCCGTGGCCGGTGACCCCCACCGTGCTCACCGAGCTGGTGCGGCTGGGCATCCCCGCGCTGGCGGAGACCCCACCCGCGCCTGACCTCGACGGGCTGCACGCCCTGTGGGCGGCGGTCGGTACCTCCGGGCTCGTGCAGGTGGCGGAGCAGTACCTGCTCATGCCCTCGCACGCTGCCCGCGCCGCCCTGGTGCGCTCGGGGGTCATCGGCACCCCGGCGCAGGTGCAGGTGTCCTCCACGCACCAGTACCACGCGGTCTCGCTGATGCGGGGCCTGCTGGGGGTCGGGCGGGGGCCGGTCTCGGTGAGTGCCGCGAGGACCACCGCGTCGCTGGTGGACCCGATCAGCCGCGACGGCTGGACCGACGACCCCGAGCCGAAGCCGGCCACGACGACCACGGCCACCATCGACTTCGGCGGTGGCCGCTCGGGGGTCTACGACTTCACCGACAACCAGTGGCACAACCAGCTCCGGTTCCGGCGCATCCTGGTTCGCGGCAGCCACGGCGAGGTGCAGGACGACCAGGTGACCCACCTCGCGGCGCCACGCACCATCCTGCGGAACTCACTGGTGCGCAAGCAGACCGGGTACGACCTCGATCTGGACGGATTCGAGACCGAGCACATCTCGTTCGGCACCGAGGTCCTGTACCGGAACCCCTACCTGGGGCGCCGGTGGAACGACGAGGAGATCGCCGTCGCGACGTTGCTGCACCGCACGGCCGACTGGGTGCGCGGCGAGGGACCACCGCCCTACCCGCTGGCCGACGGCATGCACGACCACCGGCTCGCCCTCGCGGTCGAGGAAGCTGCGGACTCGGGCAGCACGGTGCACACCGGTGGCGAGCCCTGGTCGGCGGCCCCGACGCGCTGACACGGGCGGCACCACGGCTCCCGCCGTGGTCGGCCGCGGACCGGTGCGCTGGAGGGACCGTGGTCCCACGACGTGGGATCGGCCGCATGAGTGTGCGGCAGTGGGTAGCACCTGCCCGAGGAGCGGGGCCGTCAAGCAGTGCGCGGCTCTCGGCAGACCTCTGCAGCCCATCGAGGAGAGTTGTGACCGAGGACCAGCACGCGAAGCAGGACCCGACCGACCAGTACACCCAGCCGGACAGCGAGGGTGAGCAGGTCGAGCACCCGGGGCTCACCGTCGACCTGCGGGACCAGCCCGACCACGGTGAGGACAGCTACCGCGGCAGCGGCAAGCTGGAGGGCAAGAAGGCTGTCGTCACCGGTGGCGACTCCGGCATCGGCAGGGCGGTGGCGCTCGCCTTCGCGCGGGAGGGCGCGGACGTCCTGATCGCCTACCTCGAGTCGGAGGAGCAGGACGCGCAGCAGACCGTCCGGCTGATCGAGGACGCGGGCCGCAAGGCCGTCGTCTGCCCGGGCGACCTCACGCAGGAGGAGCAGTGCCAGCGGGTCGTCGACACGGCGGTGCAGGAGCTCGGCGGCATCGACGTGCTGGTGAACAACGCGGCCTACCAGATGGCCCAGCCCGGCGGGATCGAGGACATCACCACCGAGCAGTTCGACCGGGTGATGAAGACCAACCTGTACGCCATGTTCTGGCTCTGCAAGAAGGCGCTGCCCCACCTGCAGCCCGGCGCCTCGATCATCAACACCTCGTCGATCCAGTCCTCCCAGCCTTCCCCCGAGCTGCTCGACTACGCCACCACCAAGGCGGGGATCGTGAACTTCACCAAGGGACTGGGCCAGATGCTGGCCGAGCGGGGGATCCGCGTGAACAGCGTCGCGCCCGGTCCGATCTGGACGCCGCTGATCCCTGCGACCATGCCGGAGGAGAAGGTCGGCAGCTTCGGGGAGCAGACCCCGATGGGCCGGGCCGGCCAGCCGGCCGAGCTCGCGCCCGCGTTCGTGTTCTTCGCCTCCCAGGAGTCCAGCTACGTCACCGCCGAGGTCCTGGGGGTGACCGGCGGTCAGCCGTTGAGCTGACCACCGGCCGCGGCTCCAGCACCCTGGCGGTGGTCCGTCCGTCTCGTGGTCTTGGGAGAACCGGGCGGACGGGCCGCTTGCCTCGACACGTCGCCAACGGCGGGCGGTGCCCGGGTGCCCGTGCGGGGGCTCGGCGACCTCGACCCGGGACGCTCGCCGTCCGGAACTCGCCGGTCAGCGTCCCGTCATCGGGTCGATGACCGTGCCGACGCGGTGCACGGCGTCGGCCGGGAAGCCGCCTCGTTCGGCGTGCTCGCGCACGGCGGCCTCGTCCTGGGCCAGGTAGACGCAGACGATCTTGTCGTCGACGACGTAGCTGTGCTCCCACTGGGCGCGAGGGCCCATGTCGGCCAGCACGCCGTTCGACTTCTGGGCGATGGCCCGCAGCTCGTCGTTGGTGAGGCTGCCGGCGCCGGGGATGTTCCGCTCGATCAGGTATCTGTCCATGCCGGTCATCCCACCGCCGCGAGGGCCGTGCCGGCATCGGGCAGGTGCCCCATCCGGCACCCCCAGCCCAGTTCATCAGGTCAATCCATCAGGTCAGTCCATCACCCCGAGCCGCACCGCGGCCGCCGCGGCTTCGGCACGTGTGGTCACGCCCAGCTTGGCGAGGATGTGCGACACGTGGTGCTCGGCCGTCTTCCGGCTGATGACCAGGGCGGAGGCGACCTGCGGGTTGGTGAAACCCACGGCGACGAGCCGCAGCACCTCCAGCTCGCGCGTGCTCAGGCCCGCCGGGCGAGCGGATGCCTCCAGCACCGGCGCGGGCAGCTGCAGCCCCAGCCTCGCCGCAAGCGGAGCCGCCTTGAGCTGGGCCAGCACCCGGGTCGCCTCCGCCCGTGCCGGGGCGGTGCCGGTCTCGGCCAGCGCCCACGCCATCTCGTAAGGGGCGCCCGCCGCGCCGAAGGTGCGAGCGGCGCCCGCGGCGTCACCGACCGACCACGGGCCGAACGGACCCGGCGGCGGCGGCTCCGGTGGCACGGCGGCCCCCGCCCGCGAGAGCCAGAGCGCCAGCTCTCCCACCGCGACCGGGTGCTGCCGCCGCCGGGCGAGGTCGAGCACCTCGGCGAGCTCCCTCGCGTGCCGGTCGACCTCCCCGTCCAACCAGGACGCCTCCGCCCGGGCGACCACCACGGGCCAGAGCCGCTGCAGGTGCCCGATCCGCTGCGCGACCGCATGTGCCTCGTCGAGCGCGGGCCACGCGTCGGGCTCGCCCAGCCGGGCGCGCGCCCAGCCGGTCACCAGCAGGGCGACGAACCGCGAGATCAGGGGAGTGGACGTCGACAGCAGCCCCCGGGCACGCGCGATCGCGTCGTCCCAGCGCCCGAGGTCGAGCTCGCAGCGGGCCCGCCAGGCTTCGGCGTACGACCGCAGCGCCTCGAGCCCGTGCTCACCGGCGACCGCGACGGCGCTCTCCAGCGCCGGCACCGCCGTGGCGTGGTCGCGCAGCTCGCCGCAGCCCGAGCCGATCTGCGACCAGCCCGACGCCACGACGCCAGGGAGGCCGTGCCGTGCACCGAGGTCGATCGCCTCGCGCACGCGGACCAGTCCCTCGCGCCGGCCCGCCATGACGTCGGCGATACCGGTCTCCACCAGAGCGCGCCCGAGCAGCGCGCGCTCGTCCAGGTCGGACGCCAGCGCGATCGCCCGCTCGCCCCAGCGGACCGCTTCGTCCCGCTCACGGGCCAGCATGTGAGCGCTGGTCAGGCGCAGCATCGCCGCCGCCAGGGCCGGACCGGGCGGGTGGCGCTCGAGCAGTGTCACTGCGCGACGCACGAGTTCCAAGCCCTCCTGCACCTCGCCGAGCGCTGCCTGTGCGCCGGCCAGCACCACCAGGACGTCGGCCTGCTCCTGCTCCTGGCCCGACCGGTCCCAGTGCTCCAGGGCCGCCCGCGCCGGGGCGAGGGCGTCCTCGGCCCGTCCGACCGACACCAGCGCGCGGGCCAGCGCGCCCTGCACGCGCGCGACGTCCTGCGGCGCGAGGTGCTCGGCGAGTGCGAGAGCCTGCTCTCCGTGGCGCACCGTCTCGGCGTCCGCGGTGCGGACGCCGGCCGCCAGGCACGCTCGCGCCGACCACACGGCGAGCGCGGGCCGGTCGCCGGCAGCGCCCGCATGGTGCGCCAGGTGCGCCGCGTCCTCGGTGCCCTTCCGCACCAGCGCCTGCAGCACCCGCTCGTGAAGGCGGCGGCGTCGCTCCTGGGGAAGCTGCGCCCAGACCGCCAACCGCGCCAGCTCGTGCCGGAAGGCCAACATCCCGTCGCCCCGCACCAGCACGCCAGAGGCGAGGCACTCCTCGACGGGCGCTGCGCCCCCACCGGCCACCGTCTCCACCACGACGGCGTCGGCACGTCCGGGCACGATCGCCACCACGTCGAGCACCTCCCGGGCTGCGGCCCCCAGCCGAGCGACCCGGCCGAGCACAGCGAGCCGAACCGACTCGGGCACCTCCCGGTCGGGCGCGGCAAGCGCCTCGGTGACGAAGAACGGGTTGCCGCCGGTGCGCCCGTGCAGCCGCACGGGGTCGACGTCGTGCCCGGCCGCAAGGGTCCGCACACCGGACGCGGTCAGCGGGGGCAGCCCCATCCAGACGGTCGACCCGGACGACACCAGGTCGGCCACCACGGCATGCAGCGGGTGGCCCGATCCCACCTCGGCGTCGCGGTAGGTCACCACGAGCAGCAGCGGCAGCCGGCCCGCGCGCCGGCCGAGCACGCCGAGCACCGCGGCGGAGGAGGCGTCGGCCCAGTGCGCGTCCTCCACCACCAGAACGGTGGGCGGCCCGTCGCGCAGGGAGGCGAGGAGCTGTCCGGCAAGAGCGTCCAGCTCCGCGGACGGGTCGAGCCCCAGCCGCTCCGCCACGTCCTGGAGCGGACCCAGGGCGCGCGGCGCCACCAGCGGGTCGCAGTGCCCGACCAGCACCCGCGGACCGGCAGCACCACCGCCCGCCTCGGCGATCTTCTCGACGAACCGGTCGACCAGGGCCGTCTTGCCGATGCCCGGCTCACCGGTGACGAGCGCGACGGCGCCGCGGCCGGAGCGGACCCGATCGAAGGCGGCCGTCAACCGCTCCAGCTGGGGACTCCGCTCCACCAGAGCGGATGCGGCGCGTTCGTCCACGGCCACGTCCTACCACGGGAGATGCCGTCCGGATCACAGGTGCGTCACTCATGGTGCCGCAGACGGCGGTGATGCTCGGGTCGGCGTCGGCGTCGGCCGGTGCTCGCTGCGTTCACAGCTGCTGCACGCGAAGATCGGGCTCGAGACGGCCGACCGCGCTGGTCGACGACAGGCGGGAGGCCATCGAGTGTCCGAACCCCGGGTGGGTGCCGGCCTGCTGGGTGTCATGCGAAAGGGGCCTTCCCGCAATCACTCCCGCGACGGGGCGGCGATGCTCCACGATGCCGAGAGAGCAGCACAGCGAGCCTCGACGAGGTCGTCGCGCACGGTGGATGGTGGAACAGGATCGGAGACGAGCCCGATGAGACTGGCGCTGGAGGCACGCCCGGGCTCTGACGGCTGGGTCGTCATCGCGGTCCGAGGCGAGCTCGACGCTTCGACGACAGCCGCGCTGGGGCAGTGCATCGTCGACCAGACCTCACACGGTCACGCCTGCCTCCGGGTAGACCTCACGGCGTCGTCCTTCTCGGACTCCTCGGGGCTCGCCACGCTCCTGGGCGGGTTGAGGCGGGCGGAAGCGGCTGATGGCACGCTGGAGCTCGACGGTGTGCCTCGACGGCTTCGCGACATCCTGTCGATGACCGGACTAGACCGGACGCTGCTGATCCGAGGGACCGTTACGGCAGGCTCGCGCACCGCGCCGGGCGTGTGAACAGGCACCCGCTTCATTTGCACCGCTCAACGGTGCCGAGGGGCGACCTCGGTAGCCACTGACGGCGCCGAGACGGTCTCAGCTCGCGCAACCGGCCTGCGCCGTCTAGGTTTACGACGTACAGCCGCGGCTGAGGCACCGATGCCCCCGCAGGCCCGAGCAGAGCTCGGAACCCACGATCGATCTGAGGGACATCATCATGAGCAGCACCACGAACAACCACGTCGACTACGACACCACGCTGGACCGGCCGCGCCGCGTCGGCACCGAGACCAAGGCGTCGACGAAGACCACCGAGCTCTACGCCTACGTCGCTGCCGTCCTGGCGGTCGCGCTCACCGCGCTGCTGGTCAGCGACGGCACGGGCGAGGGTGGCGACCCGTTCGGCGCTTCCGAGGCGCTGAAGTACATCACCTGGCTCACCATCGGATACATGGTGGCTCGCGGTCTGGCCAAGGCCGGCAGCCGGGAGCGTCACGACGCCTGATCCTTCCTCGAACCGCTTGAGCCGTACGTACACCGTGAACAGCGGTGTGCGTGCGGCTTTCGCGTTGCCGAGGTGCTTCGCGGGCGGCTTCTCCTCGACCCGTCACGCGTGCCGGCGATCATCACCGTCGTCGCGTCGCGAGCGCCGTACCCCGTTCTCACGACGACCACTGGTCCGGCCCCGCTCTCGCTGCCACGTGCCCGCGTCATCTCCGGTGATGGGGTGACTCTCCTGCGGGGGCCGCTCTGTGGCCCCAGGGCGTCGCACGCAGCGAGCCGCGACCCGATCTGCGTCCCGGACCGGCAGCAATCGAGGCGGCGGTGCACCGCTCGCTCAGACCCGGCTCTCGGTTCGCCCCGTGCGCGCCATCCCCGGACAGGCGCTCGTCGAGCAGTCCGACGTAAGCGCATCGCCTGTCCGACGACCGCGATGCCACCTGGCGCCAGCCGTTGTCGATCGGCGGCGCCACGTCCGATGTCGTGCCGCCGGTTCAGGAGCGCCGGCGGCGTTTGACCGGGCTCCTGTTCATCGTTGCGCTGGTTGCTCGCGTCAAGGATCAACCGAACAAGATCCGTCACCCATCAGCCGAAGCCCGGCAGCGCGGCCATCACCGATGACCGCCAGCACTGCCTGATACCGCTGCTCAGCCACGCTCATCTCCCTCATCGAGGGGAGTGTCAAGAATCAGCCGAAGTAGTCGTCAACCGTCAGCCGAAGCACTGTCGCCCCTCAACCGAAGGCCGAACGTCAAACATCAGGCGGAGTACTACAACTCCGAGGTGGGGCAGGTGGGGCTCGAACCCACGACCTGACGGATTATGAGTCCGCTGCTCTGACCGGCTGAGCTACTGCCCCGTCGATCCGAGCCTAGCTTCCGGACCGGGTCTGGCTGCCGGTCGTCGCCGTGTCGTCCAGCGCGCCCTCGTCGGGCAGTGCGGGGTCCGGGCGCACGGGGCCGGCGGGGGTGGCCTTCCAGGTCGAGACGATCGCCCACGCCAGCGCTGCGAACGGGACGG